>Ga0080006_1165898_pt1 | contig 138380 bp, 111 predicted proteins | sample RS3BMetagenome_FD_69209 | JGI IMG/M metagenome (GOLD analysis project Ga0080006, IMG submission 69209) | Ferric oxide microbial mat and aquatic microbial communities from Rainbow Spring, Yellowstone National Park, USA - RS3B (SPADES... ...
AGAAAGTGCCTTCCGCTGGGATTGTGGACCGTCAAGCAGTCGTATTATCCCTTGCAGGACAGGCACTTTCGCTACCTCAACACCGTGTCACGCAGAGTTTCGCGAAAAATCCAGGTTAGTGCCCAGTCGAACCACTGATGTTGCCGTCATCCGTCTACTTCCTGTTCTCGCTCAATATGGGTACGGCCCAATCACGCTTTGTCAGGGACGCAGCCACCCCGATTCCCTTGTTAATGGATCGATTCCGAGTCAATAAGCACTTTTCAGCACGAATCCGCTTCATGGACTTGCTCCGCTGTTCTGGCTGGCATCCAAACGGGCCAAGTATCGGTACTCGCGGGCACGCAATGCCGCGGTATGGACTAACAGCCGTTCACCGTCGTTGCGATGCCCGACACCGTCAATGCGCCAGTCACTCAGTTCGCATGCGCTGCTTGAACAGTCTTGCTGGTCATGGGAATTATGTTGGCATTCACCGTGTTCAGGTTGGTCAGCGCGGTGGATCCGCCAGTGATGACGGGCGGCGCGCAGCGCGGTCATGGTGATCGAGTAGCGCCGCGATTTGCTGGTCATGTGCCCGCGATAGCCCAGAGTATGCAGCCAGGCGGCCATTGCCGTGTTTGCGGGTAGCGTCGCCAGGTTGACCAGGGTGGACAGGATGCGGCGGGTATGGGCCGGGATGTCCAGCTCGGCGATGACGGCTGGACTGATGCGACGGGCGGCGATGCCGAATTCGGCGACCGACTTGGTGGTGTACTTGGCCAGATACGCCGCCACCCGCCGGGCCAATCCGGGCTTGCCGGTGTCGTTGAGGGGCTGGGTGTCGATTTGGGTACCGAACCGCAATGTGCGCGCCTCGGACTCCGATGCTGTTGCGGTGGTGCCGGCCGCTGCATCTACTGTCACGGGGAGCCGTACCTGGTTGGCGGCTTGGCGCACCAGCGCGGCCAGTTCAATTGCCGACACTTTGGCATCGGCTTCGCCGATGCTGCTGTCGTCATTGTCGGGTGGGTCGAGCCGGACAATGGTGTGGTAGTGCACGACGGCGCGACGTTGGTATTCGGCGACTTTGACAAACGACACTCGCACGGCGTCGGGGTCGATTCCGATACGGCGCAGGTGGGCCGCCACGGCCCGGCGCAGTGCAATAGTGAAGCGCCGCCACAGTTCCGGCGCGTGCCAGTTGAACAACACATGCCCGGTGTAGTCATAGCAGTCCGGGCACAGCGGCTGCCCGACCTCGGGGTCGTCGCTTGCGTGGATCGCGTTGCACCATAGGGCTTTCCCATGCGGGCAGTGACTCTTGCCGCTGCTAGCCGAGTGGCACACTGAATCGCCCTGGAAATCCCGGAGACTCCTGACCTTGGAAACGAGGATGCAGGGATGCCGAAGGAACAGTTGCCGGGGAAGCCCACGGCGCGTCGATACAGCCCGGAGGAGAAGGCCGCAGCGGTGCGGATGGTTCGTGCCCTGCGAGCCGAGCTGGGCACCGAGCAGGGAACGGTGTCACGGGTAGCGCGCCAGCTCGGCTACGGCGTGGAGTCGGTGCGCTCCTGGGTACGCCAGGCCGACATCGACGACGGGTACGCCCCTAGGGTTTCCACCGCGGAGTCGGCCCGAATCAAAGAGCTTGAGCAGGAAAACCGAGAACTCAAGCGCGCCAACGAGATTCTGAAGCGAGCGGCGAGTTTCTTCGGGGCGGAGCTCGACCGCCAACACAAGAAATAGTCGACTTCATCGACACCCACCGCGCCGAGTTCGGGGTCGAGCCCATCTGCACCGTCCTGCACACCGCAGGGGTGTCGGTGGCCCCGAGCACCTACTACGACACCAAGACCCGGGCTCCGTCGGCACGAGCCCAGCGTGACGCCGAGCTTGGGCCGGCGCTGCGCCAGCTCTGGGAGGACAACTACTGCGTCTACGGGGCGCGCAAGCTGTGGAAAACAGCCCGCCGAGCCGGCCATGACGTCGGGCGAGATCAGGTGGCCCGGCTGATGCGTGCCGCTGACATCGAAGGCGTACGGCGCGGCAAACGAGTCCGCACCACCAAACCCGACCCGGCCGCGCCGCGTCACCCGGATCTGGTCCAGCGCACGTTCACCGCAACCGCTCCGAACCAACTGTGGGTCACGGATCTGACGTTCGTCCCGACCTGGGCCGGGGTGGCCTATGTCTGCTTCATCGTCGATGCCTACTCCCGGATGATCGTCGGGTGGCGGGTAGCGTCCAACATGCGCACCGCCATGGTGCTCGACGCGTTGGAGATGGCCCGATGGTCACGTGGGAACACGTTGTCCGGCTTGACATGTCACTCCGATGCCGGATCGCAGTTCACGTCCATCCGCTATGGCGAACGGCTCGCTGAGATCGGCGCGGTGCCCTCGATCGGCACGATCGGGGATAGCTACGATAATGCTCTGGCGGAGACGGTCAATGGCTACTACAAGTCTGAGCTGATCTACGGGCCGACCCGCACCGGTCCCTGGACGACCGTCGAGGATGTCGAACTGGCCACCCTGGGATGGGTGCACTGGCACAACACCAGCCGACTGCACGGCTACCTCAACGACGTTCCGCCGACCGAGTTTGAGGCCGCGTTCTACGATGCACCACGGACCGACCAACCCCTGGTGGGAATCCAATAACCCGAGCCTCCGGGAAAACCAGGGCGATTCAGCCCGCTGTTCTGTGCACGGCGAGTCAAATCAGCCACAAAGGCTCGGCCCACATCCTCGGTGAGCTGCGTGGCGTCCGCCCCACCATCTGGGACCGACCACTCCAAGTACGCGCTGAGTGTCACCGAGCAGCGCCTGAGCTGCTCTAGCGACGATTGGGTTCGGGGGCGATCCGGGGAGTCGAAGATCGCCGCAATGAGATCCCAAGTGAGAGTGCGCAACCAATCCTGGGTTATTGACCTGAGGTCGAACGGCGATCGGCGGTCCTTGAGACGAAAGCCCCAATGCAGCGCGTCGATGTAGCCCAACTCACGGCTCTCCGCGCGGGTGACATGCACCGGCGAGCAGTGGCCCTGCATGACCGCGATCATCAAATCGCAGACTTGGCCGTACTTCGGCCAGTGCTTCAGATTTTTCTTCCTGCCTGTCCCCGGTGCACGCCTCGTGGTGTCGATTTCCATGATCGACGCGACACCTTTTTCTTCGAGACCTTCGATCAACGCCCGCAACCACTTCGGGTTCCACTTCGTTGGTCGTGGTGATGTCGCGTTGGCGAAGATCGCGTACCGGATCTCGGCTGCGGCCAGTGGCGGCAGCCCAGCCAAGGACACGATGCCGGTGCGCGATGTGTCGAAATGGGCAGGCAGATTACGCGGTCGGGCTTGTTGCCTCCATTCCGGTTCCGGTATCCCGTTTTTCTCTGCGTCAAGCCGCTCGTTCTGGTGGCTCAAGCAGTAGACCTTGCCCGCTGTGGCCAATTCGCAGCCCGGGATATCGCACAGGTAGCCATAGTCGGGATCACGGCCGTGAAACTTGATGGGTTCTGCACGCAGGTACTCGTGGAAACTCGGTCCTGCGATGAGTTCTTGGAACCGCTGCAGGGGCGAGAGTTTCATGAATGCATCGACGGTCGAGAGCCGCACCAGCCGCGCAGTTGCCGGGGCAACCAGTGCTGCGTCGTCTATCGCAAGGTTGCTGGTATCACTCACGTTTCGTTCCTGCTCCATACACGTTCCAATGACGCGCTGACGACCTCGCTGGCTGCGAGGTGAAGATAGGTTTCCTCAACGGTCTTCGCGCTTGACCAACCACCAGCCTTCGCAGTCAGCGCGGGCATCCCGCTTGCCTCGGTCAATGCTGTTGCCCACGTGTGGCGAAACGCGTGTGGCCGCACCTTCCCCGCACCGACTCGCTTTCCAGCTCGCGCGAGCATCTGGCGCACGGCGTGAGTTGAGAGCGGCATGCCGACGTCGTTCTGAAGTTGGACGAGAACGAGATTGGTTGTCGCTAGCCCGCGCACGTCAAAGTACTCGTCGGTGAGGTACTCCAAGTACGTCTCGATCATCGCCGGGCTTGCGTAGCGGACGCTGCCGCCGCGGACAACGGCATCTTCCAGCCGAGCGGGCTGGCCACGTTTGGCCCTCGCACGATTGGGGTTTGAACGTTTGACGACGTGGAAATGGGCGAGCTTCTCTTCGCCGCATTCATGGTTGGGCCGCAAGTGCAGATCGACATGGTGCAGGCCGCACAATTCGCCAACTCGTATGCCGGAGTCGTTCAGCCACGTAACGATCATGCGATCACGGGCGGTGTTGGCCGAGTCGATCAGCGCAGCAGCCACCCCGTCGGGCAAGAGCCGCGGATGGCGTCGCGGTGGCGCCGCCGGGGCAAGCGGATTCGCGGGCACCTCCAGACCGGAGACGTGGGCGAGGAACTGCTTGTCTTTCAGTGCGCGGGTTGGCAGCCGGGTTTCAGTAAGTTGCTTGTTCAACTCGTCGTTGATGCGCTCCCGCGCCGTGACGTCGAGGTAGTAGCCCTTCAACACTGCGGCACGGACTTGCAACGCTGACGCGCTCAGCGGTGCATCCAGCCACGGAGAACCCAGCGGCCCCGCGTGCTCGGCACCGCACAGCGCCATGTATCGACGGAGGTCCTCAATGCTCACCGATTGCTCGGATGCACTGACGGCTTTGAGCCACCGCAGGTGATCGACCAGGTGGTACGCGTACGTGCGTTGGGTGCCTTCGGAGAAAGTCCTCAGCCAGCGGTCACTGCGGGCGTGGATCTTGGCGGTGCCGGCGTCGAATATCGAGAAGCTCTGTGAATGGTCCTTGTGGTTCGCGGCCTGGACGAAGTACTCCAGCGTTCCCGAGTGCACCCGCCCCCCTCAACAGGTCGATATTCAGTCACCCTCATCGGGTGTCGTGAACAGTACCGTCGAGGTGTGTGACACAGCCGCATTTCACCGTGTTGGCGCACGTGTCGCACAGCGTGGATGCGAGAGGAAAAGTCGACTACCACCGCGTCCCACCACTGCTTTTGCAAATGCGCGATGTAGCGGTCGCTTTTGAGCGTGTCGATCGAGATGATCACCCGCCGGTAATAGGTGAACGGGTTGCGGTTGGCCGGCAGAATCTGGCGGATCCGTTGGATGCCGGTGGAGTCCAGCCGCACGAACGGCAGCGCAAAGCGGGTCCACAGCTCCATCTGCATCTGTTCGAGCACATGCTTGGGCGTGACGATCAGGATGCGCTCACCGCGACCGCGGCGCACCAGCTCCGACAGGATCATCCCGATCTCGATGGTCTTGCCCAGGCCGACTGCGTCGGCCAGCAGGATCCGGGGACGCAGCTTGTCCGGGTCCAGTGCCTGGCGTACCGCCTTGAACTGGTAATCCAGGTGGTTGGCCAGGCCGCGCCCGGCGATGACCAGTTCCGGGTCGGTGATAGCGACCGGGGTCTTGCGCAGCGTGGCCTCCAGCCACAGTCGGGACCGCCGAAAGCCCGGGGAACTATCGCGGACCACACGCACCTTGGCGGGATCGACCTCGATGACCGTGTCGATGGCGGTGGAGAACGTCGCGGTGGTGTCGCGGACAAGCTCGGAAAGCCCGATAACGTGTACGAAGAACCCGTCGGTGGCCTGCTCCACCGATGTAACCAGCCATTCCGCGTCGCGCACGAGCACCACCGAGCCCGGTGCGGCGGTGAAAGGTTGGCTCTTTGTTTTCGGCTCGTCTGCTGTAATCGTCACATCGTCTCCGGGAGGTAGCGGCGCAGGTTTCTCGACTGGTCTAGGCGGTTCGGTTGGTTGCTTCGCAGGAACCGGGGCCTTCGCCCCTTTGTGCGGAGGCTCCTGTGATATTCGTTCTGTCCCGCCGAACGCGATGAACTCTCGCAGCACGATGCTTCGCAGGTTCTTCGCGTTCCTCAACCCGCGGAGGTAATCCATCTGGGCCTTGCGGTTCGTCAATCTGCCGTCTTCGCGACGAACCTCGCGGAGCGCGTCAACGATTCTTTCCCGCGACTCCTTGGTGTTATACAGCCATGCCCGCAACAACGTGGGCCAGGCGTCTCTGATGAAGGCGTCTTTCGGACGGGCGCCGTACACGGTTTGTAGCGCAGCCGCAGCACTCTCTCCGTCCATGGCGAGGCCGAGGTCATGGCAAAGCGCCACCAGCAGCCTGGAGGTCAGCTTCGACCACTGAAACTTGTACTTAGGCAACGCCTAACCGCCAACAGGACGTTCGAGACCCTCCTAATCACTAACTCGCAGCGAAGTCATCATTCGGCATGACCCGACGTGCCCACCATAAATCTTCACCGAGGCTAACTGAGAAGGCCAGCTAACGGCCAGAATGACCGTCACGAACGTTTCACGGCCTTCTTGGCGGCTCGGCGTGCGCCCACCGCTGGACTCACACCTATTACGGTTTTCGCCATCGCCGTCCACGCGGGCTTGTCCACGCCCTTGAGGTCGTCGGTCCAGACAAGCATTCCGTTGGGACCGCCCTTGGCATCTGCGATCGGATTGCCGTCCGAGTCGACCACAGGGGAAATCCCGTTCGACTTATACCACTGCAATTTTTCCTCCCACCGCCGAACATACGATGGCTGATCCATTTTCCCCAGATGCTCCCAATAGACCGGAACCCCCGCTGGAGTACTGGTCGTAAAATCAGGACGACACCAGGACCCGTCGTCTCCTTTGAGAAGTACTTCGTAGCGCCATCGACCAGGCACGACCGCCTCGAGTATGTCCGCGACGATTACCTCATTCTTGCTCCGCACCATGACGCCGTTCGTTGCGACATGGATCAAGTTGCCATCGAAGGGCTGCGGAACCCCATCGACTTCGACAACCTGCGGTGTGGACGGCCTGAACAGGTCGGTGAGGCGACGGGCCGTTTCCGAGTGCTTCGGATGAGCCAGCTCCAATAGCTCGTCGACAGTTCCGTTGTGGAGTATCACCACCCGCTTTGTCTGGCGAGTGAGTGCGGTATACAGCAGCTCCCGGGAGACGCTCACCCGTTGCGGCAACACGAGGATCGTCGTCTCAAACTCCGAGCCTTGCGACTTGTGAACGGTCACCGCCCAGGCGAGCTCGAGCGGCTGATCCTCCCCAGTGCTCGGCCAATAGGTGTACGTAGCACCGATCTGGGAAGAGAACTCGACGGTAGCGGGATAGCGAGGCTTGTTACTCCAACGCCCTACTACGACGCCGATCTCCCCATTGGCAACGTAGTCGAGTCCGCTCCCCGCCGGATATGCCTTGGCGCGCGAGTCGTTTCGAGTCTGCATCACTTTGTCGCCGCGGACGATCTGTTCGGGACCGATCGGCCTAGGGTTGCGCCACGCGCCGTACTGCCACCTGAATGCGTCAGCAAGGTCCTTATTCCGCAGTTTCCTTTTGATGTGCCGGTTGATTTCTGTCGTTCCGAAGGCGCGTGATCGAAACGGGCTGAGAATCTGCCACTTTTCCGCACCTTCACCAGCGCCGCCTTCACCGGTGCGCCAGTTCAGATATTTGCCGTTGTCTGACAGACTGCCGCCGTAGGTCAGCTTGAAAGCGATCTCAGGATCGGGATGTCCTCCCCAGTCGAGTTCTCGAGCGAGCACCTCGTCTAGAGATTTGATGACATCGTCCTTTGACCACGGCTGATGCACCACGTGTTCTGTGGTGGTACCGGCCCGTAAGCGTTCCCACACGGTGTCGGCTCCGGCTCCGACCTCGCTGCCGCCGAACCACTGTGCCAGAAGTACGTCGTCCCGGTCACTGCCTCCTTGTCGACGGGAGACCGTCAGTTCGACGTATGAGGGTCCCACGCGTGCAGTGGTGTCAAAAGACTGCGGCTGCAGACGGTTGACAAGGTCAACAAAGGGGCGACCGGCCCCGATCGGTGGTAGCTGTCGAGGGTCCCCGACAAGTACCAGCCGCTCTACATTTCCCAGGGCGGTAAGGGTGGCGGCCAGCATCTGCTCGGTGAGCATCGAAGCCTCGTCGATGACGACCAAGCCGGCGTCCTGTGCGTACATCGGGTCGACAGTTAGGTAGATGTCACGGTCGGGGTCGTAGCCGCCTTTCCGCACGAGGAAAGACGCCAGGGTCTGCGCCGGCCGGCCTACTTTCGTCCTCAGTTGGACGCTCGCCTTACCAGTCGGGGCGAGCAGCAGTACTCCTTTTCGGGATACTTCAGGCAGATCTGCCAGCGCTTTCAAGAGCGTCGTCTTACCCGTCCCCGCAGGGCCGACCAGCACGGAGACCCGCGCTCGAAAGAGCTCAGCCAGGCCGCTCGCCTTTTCTGCACGGGCCACTTCCTCGTCAGCGTCGAGGGCGCCAGTGTGGCCGGCCGCCTGAAGTGTCGCGTCGATCTGCACCCGTGGGTCGAAGGTGACTTGGCCAGGAAGGCGCGCAAGTCGTGGCTCTATCCACCCGACAATGCGCTTTTTCGCGTCCACGAGATCAATCAGCTTGTACGCGGGCTGACCGCCACCAAGCTCGACACCGTAGAAGGGCGACCAGCCGCCATCATCTAAAAGGGTGTCCGCGTCGAGGCCATGGCCCTTGAGCAATGCCGGCGAAATCTGAAGGGGCTCGCTGAGCTGCAGCTGGTTGACGAACTCGACTAGGTTGTCGGCAGCGACAAGTGTGTCACCACGACTCGCGGCGACACGCAGTCCAGCTGTCATCATGGCCCGGACGCGACGCCAATCACGCGGATCGGCCATGCGGCATTGATCCGGCATCAGGGATGCCCAACGCGCGTGGGCGGGCGGGAAGACGGCACGATCGACAGTGTTTACATCAATTCGCTCGAGGTCGTCGTAAGTGCAGATAGCGGCCAGGTACGGGTCATCGAGCAGCTCGACTGGATCTAGGTCGCCGGATGCCTTGCCGTACATGATCAGCGCAACTTGATCTGGGCGGATGTCCATGGTGGACAACAGCTTCAGCACGGTTCGCAGCTGCGGATCGGTATTGGTCCACTCCACTCCGACCGAAGGGGCCACCTTCCCGCGGAGTTGAGCCGGCCACGCATTCGCGTTTTCGAACCCTGCCTCGAGGACCTGCCACGGGTCCAATGTCGAATCAGTAAGTACCCGAGCAACGGCGTACGCCTGCTCAACTTGTAGGTGCGCAAGGACTGACGCGAGGCCGGGTGTTGCCCCACGCTCGTCCCATAACCGATGAATCTGTCCGTCGACCCACGAGACAGCCGAGGTTGATACCTCGATGCCCAAAGACTGCATTCCCTCCGCTGCAGCACGGAGCGAAGTGAGCGCGTCAATGGCGGTATCGCTGCTGACGTGGTCAGTGACGTAGGAGAATTCGTCATTCTTGCCCTCAGGCACCCAAGCCAAGGCGGACGAAACGTCCTCGCCTGCATCGAGGAAGTCGACGAGTTGCTGGTAAGGCAGCAAGATACCTTGCTTCTGTTCAGTCCGCAGCGAGTGAACGACCGTCGTCTCCCACATCGATGAATCAAACGGCTGCTGACCCGACTGGTTCCAGAACCCCGGGAGTTGAATTTCCTCCACAACCGCGGCCCCAACGAGTAGTCGGTCAGTCCTATCGTCTTGGAACGGGGAGTGCTTCAGGTAGATGAAGACCAGACTTGCGCCCCCGACGACGGGCTCAAAAAATGTCCGGATGACTGCCTGCTGATTGCTGCCATCCATGATCCAGTTTGGCTGCTTCTTCAGGCCGAGAACCCGTTGCGCCCGCTTTTCTGCGTCAGGGTCATATTCTCCTCGCCAGCTCGGCCAGAGCTTGGATTCGAAAGTTTCGCGGGCCAGCCAGCGGAATGGCACTGCCTCGAAGGAGTAAGGGGGCATGCTCAAATCTGTCGGTTGGATATGGCCCTTGAGAGCGTCGTACGTCGCGTACGGATGCGTTTTCCTTACCTGGTAACCGTTCGGTGACATAAAGGTCCCGCGCTCACTCAGGCAGGGAATCTCCTCCAACGTCCCCATGTCCTCAAGCGCATGCGCGACCTCGTAGTCGTCGTCACGCTTGGCGCCTATGTTCTTCAGCAGCAAGCAGGACGAATTGTCCAGCGGGTGGGCGCAAAGTCTCTGATCCCACGGCTGATCGCGCCACGGTACACGCATCGAGAGATGTTTCATCACGGTGACAACTCCAAAGTAACGAGCCTTGGGTGTTCCAACCTATCTGCGCCCCAATCTGCGCCGTAGGGCGTCTGGGAGCGACTTCGCGTGCACCACAACGAGTTCGCGGTTCGGCCTCGTAAGGGCGGTGTACAACGGGCCCTGGTGTCCATAGTTCTGCGGGAAGTCGGCGGGCTCTACCACCACGACCGCATCGAACTCCAAGCCCCGGGCCGCATCGGGCTCAAGCACATTCACCTCGAGCCCGTCCCTTTCCCAAAGCTGTGCATCAAAGCCAGTCGCCTTCCAGCCCTTAGATCGCAGCGTCTTAGTGACGACGCCTGGATTAACGGTGATCACGGCGACCGTGCCCATCGGATATGCGGCCAGAAGACGATCCACCTGGGCAACGACGGCGACGCCAAGCTCCTTCGGCTGCGCCTTCTCGACAGTTGGCGCGGGACCCTCCTCCTGAAAGGAGAAAACCAAGCGCTGACCACGCGGAAGAAGGCGACTGGCAAACTCTAAAATCGGCCGCGTGGAACGATATCCACGCTTGAGCTGGCGGATCGGAGTGTCCTCAGCGATGGCGATCAGCTCGAGAAGTTGCGGCCAGCTCGAGAGGGTGTGATCCGACCGGCGCTGATTCAAGTCGCCGAGAATCGTCCATGCATCCGCCTCGTTGATCTCGTCCAGCAGGAACCACGCCAGTGGGGTTACGTCTTGCGCTTCATCTATGATGATGTGCTCGATTCCCTTGAGGTCGTCGGGCGCCGCCACTTGCCAACGGATGAACGCCAGCAACGGCGAATGGGTCCTGAGCGGTAGCGCTTGCTTGTACGGCGGAAGGCCACGGAAATAGTTGGTCCACTCCCCATCTTTGGTGACCTTCCCTCCGTGCAGACGAAGAAACTCATACACCTGCTCCGTCGTTGGCGCGACGCCCTTTGCCTCTTTGAGGCGCACGATTGCTCTGCGCGCAAAACGCCCGAGTTCCCAGTCGACATCTCGCCAGGTGGTCGAAATCGGTCCGCGCGGAATCTCCTTGAGACCGAGTATGTGTTGCATCAGCTCCGGTAGCGACATCACCTTGATGCGCTCTGAGCTGCCGGCAAGGCGGTTGATGATGTCGCGGATGTGTTTGGAATACCCCGTGGTCGGGCCGATGACCAAGACGTTGCCATCAAGCGTGTTCTCACGCGGCGTCTGCGGGTCAACGAGGTATGCGGCTCTGTGCGATGCAATGATCGTCTTTCCGGTCCCAGGCTTGCCTTCGATGATCATGCTGTCCATCGCCGGGACCGTCACAAGTTCATACTGATCGGGCTGAAGCGTCGACAGCACCGGCGCAAGGCTTTTCGTCCTAGGGCTCTGCAACTGTGCGCGAAGCGCGGACTCAGCCCGCACCGGTGAAACCTCGTGGTCGGGACGGCGATGCTGTCGGGAAATGGGGGTTTCCGGAGGGCGCTCTCGCGCCGGCGCTTCGTCACCACGCGGCATCGGCTTCGCTGGACTGGGCACGTCTCGGGAAGGTAGGCCCGGTCGATTTGGCGGCGCTGGGATAGAAAGCCCACGCTTGCGGAATGGCTGAGCCGGGGCGTCATCCCGCACCACGTCGTCGGTGAAATCAACAATCTGACCATTGCGGTGGACGAACGACCGGATGACGGCGACGTCGTCGCACAACTTATGGTGGTTGGTGCCGCGAAAAAAGGTACACGCGATCGGCGCGGCCCAGCTGAACACCTCAACACCGTCAAGATCGAGGTGTTTCTCGCCGATATAGAACTCGTGGCCGCCATCGAGCACCCAATGGTCTGGAGCCTGCAAGGCGACCCGGCCGACGAGCTCCCCGATTGGCACTTGGCGCGGTCGTGGCAAGCCGTCGCGTGTCCACGACAGGTTCCTAGGCCCGTCATACCTCACCGGTTGGCTCGCTTTTTCGCGCAGTTTCTTGGCGTATCGCTTCTCAGCGGTGCGCTCGTCTTCGAGTTCGAGGTCCTTTCGCTTGGTACTCATCAGTTCTCCATTGACGACGTGACGTCGATGACACAAGCCGCCAACGGCTCAAGTCTGATTTCTGGTTGAACTTCGTTTTGCAACTCGGCCGCTAAGCGCACGAAACGCTCATGTGCCCTTCGCTTTTGACTTTGAAACAGCGCAATTGACCGATCGCCGCGACCCCGCGAAATGGCAGTCGCGATGCGGTTGTCGATTGCCTGAATCCTGCGTTGATGCTGGGACTGCAAAGTGGTTACTCTTTCGTCCTGAAGCGCGCGGAACTCGTGGTCCCGCTTGCGCTGTTCATCTGAATGGCGGCGGTGCAGCTGGTTCAAGGCTCGCTCTGTAAGTTTGTCGAGCCGATCCATAGTCCGCAGCGGGGCGTCAGCGAGTTTGCCCTCTGCCAACGCTGCCAACAACGCGTTGACCGGCCCGTCACCCGCATCACGTCCAGTTTCCGTCACGGCGGCGCCCCAAATCTCGTCGCCGCCCCGCGATGCCGCTACCGCCTTAGCCATGACGACAACATAAACACCGGGTACGACATCTTCGGATGCCGCGGGAAGTCGAAGCGACGCGAACCGCGCTTGCCGGTGACCCGGCACCGCGGCCGCCGCCATAGCCAGGGGACTCGTCGCGGTCAAGAGCATGCCGCCGCCTGTTCGAGCCAATTCCTGGTCGAGAACCAGTGAAATCACGGTTTCATTGCGCAGTTGCATCGCGATCGCGCTGGTCTCTGCACGGGTCCGTTGGGCTGACTTGGCCAGCTCGTCGACACGTGCGGCCATCGTGGGGTTGCCGCGCAATTCTGCGGTCCGCCTGTCGCCAGCGAAGTGGATTCCAGCGGCACTATCGACTTGTGCCCAGTCATCGAGCAGCTGCGCGAGCTCTTGCTGCCCGATGTAACGCCCCGTCCGAACAAGCTCGTCTTCCAGCCCGGCGACGTCGACGTCGTTGCTGACCAACAGGGCACTCGACGCGTCAGATAAGTCCTGCAGCCCGGCGCGCTGCTCCTCGATCGCCGTCAGCGCTTCGTACAGCTTCTGCTCACGCTGGGCAGGAGTCAGCGTGAAGTCGAAACCAGCTTCAAGGGCCTTCGGGGCGACCGCGGCGATGATCGGTTCGAGAGCCCCGATCGAGGACTCGAAGATGCCAATGCGGTCCAACAAGCGAGACAGGATGCGTTCGTCAATGGTGGCCTCGTTGACGAAGTTGACCACCAGGATGGTCTCTTCTTTCTGGCCGATCCGGTCGATGCGCCCGATCCGTTGCTCGATCTCCATCGGGTTCCACGGCAGGTCGTAGTTGACCACCGCAGAACAGAACTCGAAGTCAAGACCCTCACTGGCGACACGGTTGGCGAGGACGAAATCATACGCACCGGAACGGAAGGAGGCCATGATGCGGCGTCGTTGTTCGCGGCTCACGCCGCCGTGCATGACCGCAACGCGGAAGTCGCTTTCAAGCCGCTGCATGAGGTATGCGAGGGTAGGCCGTGAGTGAGTAAACACCAACGCCTGCCGGTTCTGGCTGTGCAGCAGGTGCAGCACCCCACGTAGCACGTCGAACTTGGTGTCGACATTCTCGGGTAGGCGCCGAGCGGCGACCACCAAGTCGGGGTGCGGTTCGAGGCGCCCCGCAGATTCGTCTGAGTCGGCATCGGAGATGTCCCCAAATGCTTGCGGATCGAGTACCGCACGACGAGCCATCGGCAGGCAGGCACTGGCCAGCCGCAGTGGCATCTGCATGGCAAAATGCAGCGGCATTCCGATCTCGGCGGCCCTGTTCTTGCACCACTGTAGGTATTCCTCGTAGAAGTCGAGTTCGGCCTGAACCCAGGTGATCTCTTCTTTGTCTAATGTTCTCTTGGCCTTGCGGTCGTCGACCTCGACCTTCTTGGTGCGGGTGATGACGGTCGAGAGCGTGTTCAGGTCAGCTAGGTAGCGCTTCGCGTCCACGATGTCTCGCGGTGTCAGATCGTCTTTGGCTAGTAGTTCAGACAACAATGCGAAGCTGGAACGGTGCATCAAGGCTCCGCCAAAAACGGTCGTTGTCAGCTTGTTGAGCTCGGCGAGCAGTTCGCGGCCTTTCACCCCTTTTTTCACCAGGCGAGCCGCGACAGCGTTGATGATGCGGTTGGGTTCCAGCCGTAGTTCGAGATCGTGAATGTCGCCGAAATCTTCTGGCGCAAGCAACTCCAACAGGTTCAGCAAATCTTCCCGGCGGAGGTTGATGGGCGTCGCCGTGAGAAAAACCAGGCTGTCGGCCCAGTCGGCCAGACGGGTTCCCAACGCATAACTCTTCGTGTCCTGATTGCGCATGGAATGTGCTTCGTCGACGATGACCAGGTCGAACTCCGGGGGGAGATCATCAAGTTCATCGAGTCCGCCCCAGGCGCGCAGACGTTCGAGGCTGCAGACGTAAGCCTGCCGACGAGGCAGCCGGTTCTGACGATGCCGCGCGAGGAAGTTCCTTAGTCCGTTGCTGTCGAGTTCGGCCAGTTCGAACTCGAACCGGTCTTCCATTTCCTCTGTCCACTTGCCCACCAGGCTTGCGGGACAGACGACGAGCACGCGGTCGGCCTCACGGCGCGCTTCGAGTTCCGTCCAGATCAGACCTGCCTCGATGGTCTTTCCGAGGCCCACCTCGTCGGCGATCAAGAGACGCGCTTTTCCGGTTTGCAGAAGCTTGATGATCGGCTTGAACTGATACGGGCGGAACGTCGTGCGGGTCGCGCGGAATGAGAACAGCGTGTTGGCAAATTTCCCCCGCAGCTTTGCCCGAGTGAGCGTGGCGCCGAATCGGCGCGCCGGAGTCGGGTCGGCAGTTACCCACGTTCGCGGGTCATCGAGCTGCGGCGGCGGCTTGAGCGACGACTCGACGACATTTTGCTGACGCCCGTCCACAATCACCGTGTACGACCACTGGTTACCGGGGAACGCGCGGTCTCGGATTACGACGTCGACATCACCTGGGTGCATCACAGCCGCCTCGTGGATCTCGAAAAGTGGATCTGGCACCGGCGCCGCACTCTGCCACAGTTGCTCCGCCCAGCCCCACGCAGCCATAAGCGGATGGCCATCGTTCAGCTCGTCGATCGGCGTGATCATGGCATCGCCCGGCGGTGCGCCGGCGACAACCTGCAGAATGAGTGCGCCTTCGTCGATGCCCTGGAACCAGTAGAGGCCCTCGGGCAGCTCGACTTCGGGTCGCCATAGTAACCGGCATTCCGCGACGCGGGTCGAGAGAGCGCGAACGGGTCCGTCGAGTATCAGCGCCCGCGTGAACTGCCCGTGATCGAACGCGACGTCTATTCGCTCGCAGTCGGGATGATAGCCAAAGGACGGCACCGTATCGCTAATCGATGAAGCCGACGACGTCATCGATGGGTGCTCCTTTGCCGTCCGCGCAACGCCCCAGCAGAGGGACAAACTGTGAACTCAACCCTCGGTTCGCGCGTCAGTTTACGGAGAAATAGCACTTAGCGAGCCATTTTGTGTCCGTTACCTTACCGGCGGGGTAAAGCACCTAAGAGTCGGGTCACATCTAGGTCACGGACCTGAGTTTGCAGATCTAACTAACTATCGACTCTGAACGGTTCCTTCGCCCGGCCGTCAAATTGTGGTCAACGGTGGTGCGGTTGGCCGTCAAGGCCACGCCGCTTCCCGGTCGGCTCCATGCCGAGCATTGACAGCCACCGAACCACCGCGCAAACCGGCATTTGCCAGCGAGGGAGTGCTGTGGTGATGCACGGTGGCCGCTTCGGTGGCGTGAAGAAGAGGCACATCGAGGTGCACAGCCGCGCTCCGTGTCTTACTAACCATGGCTCGGCGGATGCGGCCGTGAGCCCAGGGCAATGGTGCTGCTGCTGCGTATCGAGGCCGCGGACCAGCCGATACCGCAGTCGATACCGCAGCACTTCCAGACCCGTCCAGCTCCGGTCAACGCGACAAGTCCTATCCGCGCAGCTAGAAGCCAGTATTTCCCGAACGCACCAGCACTAGCCAACGCATCAAACGCCCAGGTACACCGATTATGAGTCCGCGGCTCTAACCGACTGAGCTACCGCCCCTGGATCAACGTAGAGATTAGCGTCTGGCCTCAGCTGAACACCGTCTGGCCGTCAACGTCCAGCAGATACTTCTCAGTGCCGTGCTCGACGCGCGGCGCGTCGCCGGCCAAAGCCACCGCAACTTTGTTGCTGGCGTTGCGCATCACGTCGAGGGTCAGTTCGACGGCCTCGGCATCGGAGAAGTGGGCACGCACCCCGTCCGCGACGCCCGCCTCGATGCGACTCGGCGACCAGATCAGCGCGTCGACGTAGCGCAGCGCCGCCTTGTGGCGCTCGCTCAGCCGTCCGGACGCCTCGAAGTGCTCGATGTCGCCGTACAGCGTCTCCGAGCCACCGGCGTTCAGCGCCGTCGTTTCACGCAGCGACTTGCACAGCCGGCAGTTGTGCTGGGTGGCGCCACGCAACCGCACCACCTCGGCGGTCAGCGCATCGAGCGCACGCAACCGGGCCACCGTCGGCAAAAAGGTGTTGAACACCAAATCCGACGGATCGGTCGCGTGATCCCACGCGATCGGCCCGGTAACCCACCCCAGGTACTCGTCACCGACGCCGAGCGCCTCCAGTCCGGCGCGCACCCGCGGCACGAAATCGGCGATGTACATCTGCACCACGACGCTGAAAGTGCTGTCGCCCAGAGCTTTCCATAGCTTCGAGCGCTGCGTGCCGCTGATTGTCGAGACGTCGATGCTGAATTGCTCGGCGAATTCGGTAACGACCTCGTCGCAAGCGGGGTCGGCTTCGGCGGGAAGCGCCTGCAGTCCGAGGGTCTGCCCGCACACCCGCCGAACCAGCGCGGTCAATCGCCCCTCCCCGGGCGACAGGGCCACCAGCCGGGTCAGGTCGTCGTACGCCACCACAGTGCGATTATGTCGCCTGGCTCACCGATGACATGTGAAAGTCCGGAATCCGCAGCGACGGCATCGCCGCGCGGGTGACCCAGTCGCCCCACTCCCGGGGCAGCGTCTGCTCGCTGACGCCGGCCGCAGTTGCCCGCCGCAGCAGATCCAGCGGGCTCTCGTTGAAGCGGAAGTTGTTGACCGCCGCGCTCACCGCGCCGTCTTCGACGAGGTAGACGCCATCGCGGGTCAGCCCGGTCAGCAGCAGCGTGGTGGGGTCGACCTCGCGCATGTACCACAGCGTGGTCAGCAGCAGCCCGCGCTCGGTTGCCGCGATCATGTCGGCCAGTTCGGTGCTGGTACCGGTCATCAGGATGTTGTCGGCGGCGACGGCGACCGGGGCGCCGAACTCGTCGGCCGCGGCCCGCGGGTAGGCCAGCGCGTTGATCACGCCGTCTCGGATCCAGTCAACCCGGCCGATGTTCATCCCGTTGTCGAACACCGACAGCGTCTCCGACGAACTCGTCGCGGTCACGAACGGCGTGCAGTCCAGCCCGGGCGCCGCCGGATCGGAGTACAGCGTCAGCGGCAAGTCGGTCAGCTTCTCCCCCACCCGCGTGCCGCCGGACGGCGCGCTGAACGCGGTGCGGCCCTCCTGCGCACCACGGCCCGTCATCGACCAACCCAGATAGATCATCATGTCCGCGACCGCCGACGGCGGCAGGATGGTCTCGTAACGTCCCGCCGCCAACTCGACCCGCCGCGCAGCCCAGCCCAGCCGCATCGACAGCTCCTCCAGCAGTGAATCTGTCGACACGCCAACAAAATCGGGGGTTCCCACACCCGCCCATGCGCTGGCACCGGCACGCTTGGCGTTGATCTCCACCGAACCCGCGGGCTGGGTATGGCGACGCCGCAGCCCGGTCGACGTCGCCAGAAACGTCGTCTCCACGGTGTGCTGCGCGAAGCCGTACAGCCGATCGCCACCGCGGAATCCACGGGCCAGCGGATCGGCGATAGCTGCGAACACCTCGGGGCCGGTGGACGGAATAGGCGCATCCCAGTCGCTCGATGCGGTGTTGCCACTCAGCAGTGGTGCGGCATCGCGGGCCTCGGGCGCCCCGACGGCGGCCGACTGCGAGTCGGCGACCAGTTCCTCGATCGCGGAAGGCTCGACCTCAGCCGTGGTCAGCGAGCCGACCCTGGCGGTATCACCATGCCGGACAACTGAAATCACCGTGGTCTGCCGGGCGGTCGACGCACCGTTGGTGGTCATCGAGTTGTTCGCCCACCGGAGCGATGTGGTGGAGCGGTCGCTGACCAACACGATGGTCTCGGCGGCGCGGCCCAGCGTGGATGCCGTGTCCAATGCGATGTCGATGACCTGCTGCGGGCGGATCACAGGCCGCCCTCTGTACGAGTGTTGAGCACGTTGACGCCGCGGAACAGCGCCGACGGGCAGCCGTGGCTGACGGCCGCCACCTGGCCCGGCTGGGCCTTGCCACAGTTGAACGCCCCGCCCAGCCGCCAGGTCGACGCGCCGCCAACGGCGTCCATCGAATTCCAGAAGTCGGTCGTGGTGGCCTGATAGGCCACATCGCGCAGTTGGCCGTCCAGGCGTCCATCGCGGATGCGGAAGAACCGCTGGCCGGTGAACTGGAAGTTGTAACGCTGCATATCAATTGACCACGACCGGTCGCCGACGACGTAGATACCGTCGTCGACCCGGGCGATCAACTCGTCGGTGCTGAGGTCTTGCGGTCCGGGTCGCAGCGACACGTTGGCCATCCGCTGGATCGGCACGTGATGCGGCGAATCGGCGTACGAGCAGCCGTTGGACCGGGCCTGACCCAGCCGCGGCGCGAACGCCCGGTCCAGCTGATAGCCCACGAAGATCCCGTCGCGCACCAGATCCCAGCTCTGGGCGGCCACCCCCTCGTCGTCGTAACCAACGCTGGCCAAACCGAATTCGACGGTGCGGTCAGCGGTCACGTTCATGATCGACGACCCGTACCGCAACGTGTTGAGCTTATCGGGGGTGGCGAACGAGGTGCCCGCGTAGGCCGCCTCGTAGCCGATGGCGCGGTCGTATTCAGTTGCGTGGCCAATGGATTCGTGGATAGTCAGCCACAGGTTGGTCGGGTCGATCACCAAGTCCTTACGCCCGGCCGTGACACTGGGCGCCTTGATTTTCTCGGCCAGCAGCGACGGCAGCTGGGCCAGCTCGTCGGTCCAGTTCCACACCTCGTCGCCGGCCAGCACCTCCCAGCCGCGGCCCATCGGCGGCGCCAGCGAGCGCATCGAGTCGAAACCGCCGCCGGGGTCGACAGCGACCGCTTCGAATCGGGGCTGCACCCGCACCCGCTGCTGGGTGATCGACGAGCCCGCGGTGTCGGCGTAGAAGGTCTGCTCCTTGACCGACATCAAACTGGCCGCCACGTGGTCGACGCCATCGGCGGCCAGCAGCCGGCCGCAATATTCGTCGAGCACCGAGATCTTGTCGGCCAACGGCACCGTGAACGGGTCGATGCGGTAGCTCGACACCCAGGTGGCGTCGGTGTACACCGGCTCGGCCGCCAGCTCGACGCGGTCGGTGTTGAGCTTCGCCAGCGTGCGGGCCACCGCGACCGCGCGGCGCGCGGTGTCGGCGGCAACGTCGGGTGACAGCTCTGCATGCGAGGCGAAGCCCCAGGTGCCGTCGACCACCACCCGCACGGCCAGGCCGATGTCACGGTTGAGCACCGCCGTCTCGAGCTCGCCGTCGCGCAACTGGATGACCTCGTTGGCCAGTCGGTGAATGCGCAGGTCGGCGTGGCCGGCCCCGGCGGCGGTGGCGGCGGCCAGCGCGGCGTCAGCCAACTCGTGGCGCGCCACGCCGAGAAAGTCGGCGTCGATCCCCCGGTTCGGTGTCACGACACCACCGTATCGACCAGCTTTAATGGCGGTATGGGCGAGACCACCGGACGCCGTTCGACCGCGCTGGGATATGCCTTGATCGCACCGAGCCTCTTCGGGGTCGTGACGTTTCTGCTACTGCCGATCCTGGTGGTGGTGTGGCTGAGCCTGCACCGATGGGACCTACTCGGGCCGATCGAGTATGTCGGAGGCCAGAACTGGGGCTCGGTACTGCGTGACGACACCTTCGGCAACTCACTGCTGGTGACCTGTGCGTTCGTGGCGATCGTGGTCCCGGTGCAGACCGTGCTCGGGCTGGCCGTCGGGGCGCTGTTGGCCCTCGAACTGCCCGGCAGCGGCGTGTTCCGCACGATCTACGTGCTGCCGTGGATCAGTGTCCCGCTCGCGATTGCGGTGCTGTGGCGCTGGATTCTGGCGCCCACCGACGGCGCCGCCAGCACAGTGCTCGGGCATCGCGTCGAATGGCTCACCGACCCCGGGCTGGCGCTTCCGGTGGTGTCGGCGGTGGTCGTGTGGAGCAACGTCGGCTATGTCGCACTGTTCTTCCTGGCCGGCATCCTGGCCATTCCCGGTGAGATCCATTCGGCCGCGCGCACCGACGGCGCGACGTCCTGGCAACGGTTCTGGCGCATCACGCTGCCGATGTTGCGCCCGACGATGTTCTTTGTGCTGGTCACCGGAGTCGTCAGTGCCGCACAGGTTTTCGACACGGTCTATGCGTTGACCGGTGGCGGACCGCAGAACCGCACCGATCTGGTTGCGCACCGCATCTACGCCGAGGCGTTCGGGGCCGCGGCCGTCGGTCGGGCGTCGGTGATGGCGGTGGTGCTGTTCGTCATCCTGGTCACCATCACCCTCGTTCAGCACCTCTACTTCCGCCGCCGGATGAGCTATGACCTCACCTAAAGGGCTCTCGGCGGCAATGGTCTACGTTGCCCTGACGGCGGGTGCGCTGATCACGCTGGCGCCGTTCGGTCTCGGCCTGCTGACGTCGGTCACCTCAACGCACCAGTTCGCGACGGGTACGCCGTTGACCTGGCCGCAGCCGACGACGTTGTCCAACTACGCCGGCTTGGCCGGTCACGGGTTCGGTCGCGCACTCGCGGTCACAGCTCTGATGACGGCGACCAGCTTGCTCGGGCAACTGACCTCGTCGATATTCGCCGCGTACGCGTTTGCCCGGCTGCGGTTTCCCGGCCGCGACGCGCTGTTCTGGGTCTACCTCGCGACGCTGATGGTGCCAGGCAGCGTGACAGTGGTGCCGCTGTACCTGATGATGTCGCAGCTGGGACTACGGAACACATTCTGGGCGTTGGTGTTACCGTTCGTCTTCGGCTCCCCCTATGCAATCTTCCTGCTGCGGCAGCACTTCCGCGCAATTCCCGACGATCTGATCAACGCGGCCTACCTCGACGGCGGCACCACCTTGGACGTGATCGTGCACGTTGTGGTGCCGTCCAGCCGGGCCGTGATCGTCACGCTGGCGCTGATCACCGTGGTCTCGGAGTGGCACCACTTCCTGTGGCCGCTGATCATCACCAGCGGCAGCAAATGGCAGGTGCTCACGGTGGCGACGGCCGCACTGCAGTCCCGCTACAACGCGCAGTGGACACTGGTGATGGCCGCGGTGTGGGTGGCCGTCGTACCGCTCCTGGTGTTGTTCCTGATCTTCCAGCGCCACATCGTGCGCTCGATCGTCGTCACGGGACTGAAGTGACCCACCACATCCGCGAGACGGACGTCATTGCCGTGACATTCTCGAAAACACAGCCCGCACTGCAGTTTCTCGGCGGGAAAGCACCAGCATGAGCAGGCTGCGGTTCTCCACGCGAATCTTGCTGGCCTGGTTGCTGGTCGCTACGTCACTGGTCGCCGCGGCGGTGCTGTTGGACGTGACGGCGCGACCACGCGGTGGCAAAACGGTTGTCACCGTGCGTCTGTGGGATCAGCAGGTGGCCGAGGCGTACCAGTCGTCGTTTGCGGCGTTCATGAAGACGCATCCCGACATCGACGTACAGACCGACGTCGTCTCGTACTCCACCTATTTCAACACGCTACGCACCGACGTCGCGGGCGGTAGCGCCGACGACATCTTCTGGCTGTCCAACGCCTACCTGGCCGGATACGCAGAAAGCGGTCGATTGCTGGATATCGGCGCGACGCTGGGGCCCGCGGTCGCGACGACGTGGGAGCCCTCGGTGGTCGAGCAATTCACCCGACACGGGACGCTGTGGGCGGTCCCTCAACTCACCGACGGCGGTATCGCGGTGTACTACAACGCGGACCTGCTCGCCACCGCCGGAGTCGACCCGGCCACGTTGAACACCCTGCGGTGGAGCCTGGGCGGCGACGACACCCTGCGCCCGCTGCTGGCCCGGCTCACCGTCGACGTCGACGGACGTTCCGCGGGCACGCCGGGTTTCGACCCCAACCGGATCCGGCGGTGGGCGTACAACGCAGCCAACGACCCGCAGGGGATCTATCTCGACTACATCGGGTCGGCAGGCGGGGTGTTTCAGGATGGTGGTCGCTTCGCGTTCGACAATGCCGGCGCTGTCGAGGCTTTCAGCTATCTGGTGAGGCTGATCAACCATGACCATGTCGCGCCGCCGGCGTCGGACACCAACGACAATGGCGACTTCTCCCGCAACCAGTTCCTGGCCGGGAAGATGGCGTTGTTCCAGTCCGGCACCTACAACTTGGCCACGATCAACGGGCAAGCCACCTTCCGCTGGGGCGTCGCGATGCTGCCCGCCGGTCCGAAGGGCCGGGTCAGCGTCACCAACGGTATTGCCGCAGCAGGAAATTCAGCCTCCCCGCACCCCGACGCGGTCCGCCAAGTGCTGGCCTGGATGGGCAGCGCCCGGGGAAACCAGTACGTGGGCCGACAGGGCAGCGCCATTCCCGCGGTCACCGCCGCCCAGCAAACCTTCTTCGATTACTGGCAGCACCAAGGTGTCGACGTGAAGCCATTCTTCGACGTTCTCAACGGCCCGCGCATCGCTGCTCCCGGCGGCGCCGGCTTCGCCGCCGGCAATCAGGCGCTCAAGCCCTACTTCGACGAGATGTTCCTCGGCCGTGCCGACGTCGCGACGACCCTGCGCCAGGCTCAGGACGCTGCTAACGCGGCCGCACGCCGCTGACGCCGGTGTGAATCTCGAGTGCAACCGCCGCGGCGCACGTCAGGATCGTCAGTGCGAGCGCGATCCAGTCAGCCTGTTTCGGCCGCGACGGAACCGCCGAAATCTGGCCGATGCCACCGCGCGCGGTAATGGCGTCACCCATCTCGTCGGCTCGGCGCAAGGTCACCGTGAGAGCCGCGGCGATCAGGTCGACTGCTTCCCGGGCCGCCCGCCGCCGGCGCGCCCGGCGGGTGTCGGCGACCCGTCTGGGCCGCAATCGGCGCGCGGCATACAGCACCCGGAATTCGTCGATCAGCATCGGAAATGCGCGCAGCGACAGCGCAATCGTGACAGCCCACTCGTCCACGGGTATCCGCAACCATCGCAGCGGTCGCCCCAATGTGGCTACCGCAGGCGCTATTTCGGCAACGTTGGTGGTCCACGACACCATCGCTCCCAGGCCCAGCAGCACGAACGACAACATGGTGATCCGCAGGAAATTCAGCAACCCGCCGAGTCCGATCGGAACTCCGGCCAGATGAATGATCGGGCTGCCGCCCGCGAACGCCGCAGATACCCCGCCGAGCACCAACAGGATCCACAGCCAGTGCGGCACATCGGGCAGGACACCACGCGGGATGCGCGCGAGCCGGGCCGCGGTGACCACCAGGGCGGCCACCAGCCCGATTGCGATCCAGCCCGGATAGAACGTCAACAGGACCGAGACGGAAAAGACCGCCAACAGTTTGGTGCCGGCCCACAGTTCGTGGACCACGGAGTTGCCGGGCACCGGACGCAACAACACCACCGAGCGAGGTGGCCTACGTTCGGACCGTTCCCACGATGCCGCCGTCGTCATGACAGTCCCCCGGCCGCCGTCGAAACCGCGTGCAGCACCCCGTCACGAAGATCCAACGTGTGCGGGCAAAGGTCTTCCAAGCCGGCGAAGTCGTGCGAAATCACCACGACGGTCAGACCCTGCTCGCGGCGCAACTCCTCGATCAGGCGCACCAACCCGCGCTGCGTGACGGCGTCCACGCCGGCCAGTGGCTCGTCGAGAATCAGCGCCCGCGGCGAGCGGGCCAGCAGCCCGGCCAGCACAACTCGACGCATCTGGCCTCCGCTGAGCTGATCGATGCGCCGGTTGACCAGGCCGCTGTCCAGCCCGACGACACCGAGCGCGGCAATGACGCGATCGCGGTCACTGGGTGAAAAGCCGGCGGCAGAAGCGACTTCCAAGTCGACCCGGCTCCGCATCAACTGCAATCGCGCCGCCTGAAACGACAGCGCAACAGCACCGACTTGCTCGTGAGACGGTCGGCCGTCGAGCAGGCAGGTGCCGGTGGTCGGAACCGTCAACCCGGCCAGGATCCAGGCCAGCGTCGACTTGCCCGAGCCGTTGCCGCCGTGGATCAGCAGGCCTTCACCCTGGTGTACCGAAAAGCTGACATTGCGCAGCGCGGACTTGACCCAGGGGCTCCCGCTGTTGTACTCGTGGCTGACGTTGTCGACCTCGAGGATCGCGGTGCCAAACTCGTGGCCGGGCAACGGGGTCGCCGCGGGCGCGGCGACCGTGTCGACCATGCTGGTGTTGTCACCGGACTCGCTGAGACTGATTGTGCGGTCGGCGAATTCGGCCTCGTTGTGGTAATGGGTGATGTGCACGACCGCCGTGCGGTGGCGCTGCTTGAGGCCGGACAGCACGCCGAGCAGCGCGTCACGACCCTCTTGGTCGACCATGCTGGTCACCTCGTCGGCGATGAGCAGCGCCGGCTCGCGCGCCAACGCGGCCGCCACCGCCAGCCGTTGCAGTTCGCCGCCGGAGAGACTTCCGGTGTCGCGTTCGGCGTGCGATTCCAGTCCGACTTCGCGTAGCAGTTCGGCCACGTCGGTGGTCGCCCCCGGCGGCAGGCCCCAGACCACGTCGTCGGCGACCCGGGTGCCCAGCACCTGAGATTCCGGGTGCTGCATGACGACCGCGGTTCCGCCCATCCGGCCCAGGCCCACCGATCCGGGGCGTTCGATGGTTCCCGACGTCGGTTCCCGGCCGGCCAGGATAAGCATCAGGGTGGTCTTGCCGGAGCCGTTGGTCCCGGTGATCGCCAGGTGTTCGCCGGGGTTGACCTCGAGGTCGACCGGCCGCAGCGCGTCGTGGTCGGTGTTGGGATAGCGGAAGCGGACTTGGTTGAGCCGAACCGGAACTGGGCCGACCGGCGCGGTGTCGACGGGCGGGTCGAGCTTGTGTACGTCGGGTATGCCGCGCATCCGGTCCAGCACCCGCGACAGTGCCCACCAACCGATCAGCGAGACGACGACGATCGAGACGGTGCCGTTGGCGAAGATCAGCCAGGGCCAGTAGTGCAGTGCTTCGGCGAGGACCGATTGGAGTTTTGCTGCCGACCATTCCAGAGCGGTCCCGATGCGGGGGCCCATCGGAAAGCGGTGCTCGGCGGTGAAGCGCCCGATCGACCGCAAGACGGCGGCGGCACCGTCGATGTTCGCGGTGATCGCCGCGAAGATCAGGTGCCGCAGCCGCGAGAGCAACGCCAGCGCCGCGACCGCGACGAGGTTGAACGCCGCTCCGGCGAGCAGCGACACCACGACAACCGTCCCGGTGCCGCGGCCCCGTCGTTTGACGACCCCGGTCAGCCCGCCCACGTAGGCGCTATGGCCCACCGTCATCAGGCCGCCCAGACCGGCGATCAGGAAGGCGATCAAGCCGGCGGCCACCGTCCCGGCGGTCAGCACCCGGAAGCGGTAGCGGTAGGCCAGCAACCCCATCGGCACGGTCCCCAGCAACGCCAACGCACCGCCGAACGGAACGACGATGGAGATGATCGCGGTCGCCGCGCACAGCGCAGCCATCACCGACGCCTGCGCGACTTCGCCGGGACGCAGCGAGTGGGACGTAGGCGTCCGGCTCGCTGGGCGAGTCGCGTTCATTGCATCAATTCTGCCAGCTGCCGCGGGGTGCTCCCGCGAGCACACGATGGGCGGTCGATCGAGTTGACCAGACTGAAATTGCCTAGTTCATGGTCTAGATAGCCTGGCTATGCAACTATAGACGCATGAGTTCATCCGCAACCGCTGAGCGCGGCGCTGCCGAGGAGGCTGCCGCCGGTCTGGGTGCGGATCTGCTCGCCATCGTCGCCCGACTCAACCGCTATGCCACCCAACGCATCCAGATGCAGCTGCCGGCCGCGCAGGCCCGTCTGCTGTCGACCATCGACGCCCACGGCGAGGCACGAATCTGTGACCTGGCAGCAATGGACCACTGCTCGCAGCCGACGATGACCACCCAGGTGAGACGCCTCGAAGAGGCGGGCCTGGTCACCCGCGCCATCGATCCCTGCGACGCCCGCGCCGTGCGCATCAAGATCACCGCCGAGGGTATGACGACGCTCAATCGGGTGCGAGCCGACCGCGCCAACGCAATCGAGCCGCAACTGGCCAAGTTGGACGCCACCGATCGGCAGACTCTGGTGGATGCCGTCACCGTGTTGCGCGGCCTGCTCGAAGACGCCTGGGCCGTCCCGCACACCGGCAGGCCTCGCTAAGCAGCCGCCGCAACGCTGTCTGGCCGGCGCCGACGACCCACGGTCGAGTCTCGCTGCATGGCGGTGGCTGGATAATGGGCTTTCGACTCCAGAAGGTGGGCGAGAAAGGGGGTGGATGTGTCGTCGGCTTCGTTCGGCTCTCCCCTGATCGTCTGGCTCGGCACCCAGCGGTACGCCTTTCCGCCTGATCGCGACGTCACCATCGGCTCTGACGAGGGCGCCGACATCCGGCTCTACGGCCTCGGCGGGCTGTCCGAGCCCCAGGTGTTGCTGCACTTCAACGACGTCCAGTGGGTCGCCGTCGACCGCGGCGAGGCCGGCATGTACGTCGACGGGGTGCGAATGTCGACGATCTTCATCCACGAAGGCCGCGCGATCACCTTCGGCGACCCACAACACGGCCCACGGCTGGTGTTCCAGCTCCCTGCTCCCCCCGCTGCACCACCGCCGGTGCGTCCGCCAGCGCCCCCACGGCCGATGCCGCACTTTCAGCCCCCGACTCCGCCACCAGCGACTGTGGCCGCCCGGCTCGACGCCGCCACGCAGACCCTGCAGAAGCGCGAGCCGCCTCGTTCGAAGCGTCCGGCTCAGCAGCCCGCGCCGAGCAGCATCGCCGGCCCGCTGGAGGCGCGCCGCGTGCGCCTCAGCGTCGACGGCGAGCAGGCACTGACCGATCTCTCCTTCACGGCGTCGCCCGGCACGATCACCTCGGTGATCGGGCTGTCGGCGGCCAGCACGTCCGCTCTGGTCGACGTACTGGCCGGCGCGGTGCGGCCGAGCATGGGTGAAGTCGACTTCGACGGCCACGACGTTGCCGACGACGATGTGCGGCCGCATCTCGGCGTAGTACCGAGGCACGATCTGCTGCGCCCGCAACTGACCGTCGAGCAAGCGTTACGGTATGCCGCCGAATTGCGTTTTCCGCCGAGCACTTCCGCTGATCAGCGCAGCGAAGCTGTGCGTTCGGTGCTCGAGAAGCTGGAGCTGACCGCGCTGCGCACCGCCAAGGCGGGGACGCTGACCCTCGAGCAGCGCAAGCGTGCCTCGCTGGCGGCAGAACTGCTGACCGATCCCGCGCTGATCGTCTTCGACGAACCGACCGCCGGCCTTGATCCACAAGCCGCGCAACGGATCACGTCAATCCTGCGGCAACTCGCCGACGAGGGGCGCGTCGTCCTGGAGGCGACGACGGCGCCCACCGCACTCGACGTCTGCGACCAGGTGCTGCTACTCACCCCGACCGGCATTCCGGTGTTCGCCGGTCCGCCGTCGCAGATCGGGCCGCAGCTGGGTACGACCGACTGGGCCGAGATCGTCGAGCGAGCCCGCACCGACCCGTACGGCGCCCACGACGAATACCTCAAGCACCGACGGGAGCCGCCACCACCGGAACCATCCGAGCCGCAGCGCGCCCCTGCGCTGCAACGAAACATGTTGCGCCAGATCGCGGTGTCGACTCGGCGGCAAGCCTGGATGACGATCGGCGATCAGCGATACTTCACCTTCCTGGCAATTCTTCCGGTGCTGTTCGGCGCGATCTCGTTGCTGGTACCCGGGGACGCCGGTCTGGGCCCGGCAAGCCGGTACGGCAATAATCCCGACCAGGCCCTGGCGATTCTCACCGTGCTCGCCCTCGGCGCCATCGTGATGGGCACGGCGCTGGGCGTGCGCGACCTGTTCACCGAGCAGAGCATCTTCCGGCGCGAACAAGCGCACGGCTTGTCGGCGTCGGCGTTTCTGGCCGGCAAGGTGATCGTCTACACCCTGACCGCGAGCGTCCAGACCGCCGTCATCACGGTCGTCGCAACCGTCGGCCATCCGGCGCCCGCCCACGGCGCCGCCCTGCTGGGCCACAGCAAGTTCGCGGCCGGCGTCGAGTTGTTCATCGCGCTGACGGTCATCGCCACCGTCACGGCGTTGGTCGCGTTGGCGTTCTCCTCGCCGGCGACACTTTTCGAGCAGGTCGTGTTGACCGCCGTGCTGGTCGTCTTGGTCTCCACGGTGTTCGCCGGGGCATTGTTCCCCATATCCGGCCGGTTCCCGCTGGATCAGATCGCCGCGCTGGTGCCGTCCCGATGGGGATTCGCCGCCGCGGCGTCCACCGTCGACGTGCACGCGGTCAATCCTCTCGCCGAGGCCGACGGTTCCTGGAAGCACACATCCGGCCAATGGCTGCTCGACATGGGTCTGCTGATCGGCTATGGCGTCGCCGCCGCCGCGGCGCTGCGCTGGCGACTACGACGGCCGTCGCGCGGGCACGCCGGCACGCCGTCAGAACCGGTCAGCTGAGTTCGTCGCGGGTGATCTCTGACCACAGCGCCTTGTAGCAGTGCGCTGCGGGACTGTGCGGGGCGACTGCGGTCACCGGCGCGCGATGTTCGGCCATCTGCTCGATGATCGAAAGCGCCGGAATGGATGTGGCCAGAATTCCGGACCGCTCGGATGGGAGGCTTCGCACCAGGTCGCAGTGCAACCGCTTACGCCGGTCCACCATCGAGAAGAAGGCACGCACGCGCGGCCGGCGGCCCTGGAAATCGCGGACGAAACCGGTCAATTGATCGAAGGTGCGAATCGACAGAGTCGCCGGGATCATCGGCACCAACACGGTGTCGACGGCGTGCAACACATTTTCCGACAGCAGCGAAATACCGGGCGGGCAGTCGAGAAAGACCATGTCATATTGACTCCGCTGCGATCGCAGCAGTTCGCCGATCCGACGGGTCGGGCGCTTCATGTCGTCGAGTTGGACGTCCAGATTGCGGTACCGGAAATCCGCCGGCAGCACATCGAGGCCGTCGAAATCGGTGGCCTTGATCGCCTCGTCGAGCGGTCGAGACCCCTGCAGCAGAGCCCGGCCGCCGCCCTTGACCTTCGGCCGCACCCGGAACATGTAGGTCGCCGCGCCCTGCGGGTCGAGATCCCACAGCAGCACGTTGTGGCCGTCGAGCGCCGCCAGATGCGCCAGGTTCACCGCGGTCGAGGTCTTACCGACGCCGCCCTTGATGTTGTACGTCGCGTAGACCTTCATCGGCGCACCAGTGCGTTGACTCGGGCCCGATTCTCATCGGAGAGGAATGGCCGCAGCTTGCCCGCCAGCGCCGCGCGTGCACTGAGTTGATGCGCGTCGAGTTGCGCGGCCATCTCACCCATCGCCAGCACCGTCTCGGGCGGCGCCGCTCCCTGCTGCATCATTGCCGCGGCGAATTCCCGGACCGCTTCGCGCTGCACCTCGCCGTCCTGGAAGTCGCCGAGCGTGTCCTGCAGCGACTTGAGTTCCTTGAGCAGCGCACGGTGTGCGTCGTTGGCGCACACCGGTTTGAACAGCTCGAGCAGGTAGCGCAGTTCCTTGCACCGCTTGCGCAGCGCGTGCACGTCGTCGCTCGGCGAATCCGGGTGGATCCGTGCACCGCGCCGCGCCGCATTCCGGTACGCCTGCCGTAGGCGCCGGCGCGCCAGCATCGCCACCGTCGGTCCGCCCTCGGCGTCTGTCGCCACGTGGGCCAGCGCCGCGCGCCAGTCGCTCATCAGCTGCTCGAAGCGCCGCGATCGCAGCCCCCGCACCAGGCGGCGCCGCTCGGCGCTGCGATGCTTGACCAGAAACGACCGGAACGGTTCCAGGTCGCCGGGAGCGGCCGACGTCAGGCGGGCTGCCCTGGTGTCCATGTCGAGCAGGTAGACGTCCAGGTCACGGACCGGGGTGGTCAGGTCGCCCAGCCACTTGAATTCAGGGGCGAAGCGTTCGGCCAGATGGTCCGGCAGCACGTCGCCGACGAGTTTGAGAATCGACCGGGTGCGACGCACCGCGACCCGCAGGTCGTGCAGGAATTCAGTGTCGATCGACGCGATCGTGCCCGGCACGTTCTCCTCGATGGCCGCCGCGAACACCGTCAGCATCTCCGCAATAGCCACCGCCGCAGAGGTTTCCGGCCGCAGCTGGGCCGGGCCGCGACCGTTGGCGGGGTGCCGGTCGGCGTCGGTCAACGCCAGATCGTACGGCGTGGTGCACACCGCGCTGAACCCCTCGATCCGGCACAGCAGGCCCGCGATCCGGTCGCCGGCGGAGTCGTAGCCGCGCAGCGGCTGGATTCGCAGCAGGCTGGTGCCGTCGTCAACGCTCTCGATCAGCAGTCGGGCAACGGTCTTCGCCTCGGCATCCAGCACCCGGGCTTCCCGCAGCGCGCAGCGCACGGTGACGACCGGCATCAACGCCCGCGGCACGATCAGCGGTGTCAGAGCGTCGCGTATCGGCCCGGCCGGTACATCGCGCGCCTGCGCGGGCCACTTCAGCGCGCCCATCGGGGCCTGCAGTCGGGCGCCATCGGGAAACTGCATGATCAGCGGCCCGTCGTCGGCGTAGTGCAGCGAGATCCCAGCCGAGTGCAGCCTCCAATCAAAGGTGTCCAGCCAGGTGCGCGAGACCGTGGTCTGCACGCCGGCGGCCACCGTGAAGCGGGGTCGCAAGGCCGCCGCAACGGCGTCCATGTCGACCGCGCCGTCCTTGCTGAACGCGCGGGACACCCCGCCCATGGCGCACCTTTCCTCGACCGCGTGGCCGCCGCCCCGCGGTCGAACTATAAGCACCAATGGTCAACGGAGCGTCCAGTTCGGTGCAGAATATCGGCATCTCAATTCTGATCGGTTAACGTCGGGTATGACCACCATTGCGGAACACTTGCGCAATTCACTCGACGGACGCTGGCGCGACGTGAAGAACCAGATGCGCGAGCGACTGGCCGACGAGATCTTCCGCCCGCACTACACACCGAACACGGTGATCGCTCGCGCCAAGGTGGCCGAGCAGATGAGCATCATGGCCGCCGCGGGCGCGGCCGACGACGGCTTTCGCAAGGAGCACGGCGGAACCGGCGACGTCGGCGCCGCCGTCACCATGATCGAGATGCTCGCCATGTCGGACCTGTCGCTGATGGTCAAGGCGGGCGTGCAGTGGGGCCTGTTCGGCGGCGCGGTGGAGAACCTGGGCACCGAAAGACACCACGAGCGCTACGTCAAGAAGATCATTAATCTGGAGTTGCGGGGCTGTTTTGCGATGACCGAGACCGGTCACGGCAGTGACGTCCAGGCGCTGGAGACGACGGCTACCTACGACGCGGCGTCCGAGGAATTCGTGATCCACTCCGAGACGCCCAACGCACGCAAGGACTACATCGGTGGCGCGGCCGAAACCGCCACCATCGCAGCAGTTTTCGCACAACTCATCACCGGTCAGAACGGCGAGCAGGTCAACCACGGGGTGCATTGCTTCCTGGTGCCGATCCGCGACGACGAGGGCAACGACCTGCCCGGCGTGACGACCTCGGACTGTCAGTACAAGGGTGGCCTGCCGGGCGTCGACAACGGGCGTATCGTGTTCGATCACGTCCGCGTTCCGCGGACGAACCTGCTGAACAAGTACGGCGACGTGGCGGCCGACGGTGCGTACAGCTCGCCGATCGAGAACCCCAATCGCCGGTTTTTCACCATGATCGGCACCCTGATCCGCGGACGGATCACCGTCGGCGGTAGCGCGGGTGCGGCGGCGCGGGTAGCGCTGGATATTGCGACCCGATATGCCTTGCAGCGCAGGCAGTTCAGCGCACCCGATGACGACAACGAAGTGCTGATCATGGACTACCTGGTGCATCAACGCCGGCTGTTCCCGCTGATCGCGAAGTCGTATGCCTTGCAGTTCGCGCAGAACGAACTCGTGTCCAGGTGCCACGATCTGCAGTCCTCCGATGCCCCCGACGCCGAGGAACAACGCGAACTGGAGTCGCGAGCCGCCGGCCTGAAGGCCGCAAACACCTGGCATGCCTCGACGGCCATCCAGGAGGCCCGCGAAGCCTGTGGTGGCGCAGGCTATATGGCCGACAACCGGTTGATCGCGTTGCGCGCCGACACCGATGTGTTCACCACTTTCGAGGGTGACAACCACGTGCTGACCCAGTTGGTGGCCAAGGAGTTGCTGACCGCCTACGCCGACGACATCAAGAGCATGAGCCCGGTGGAGTGGGTCCGCTTCGCAGCCAACTTCGCCGGTGAGCGGGTGCTGAAACGTACTGCGGCCGAGACGATTATGCAAACCATCGTCGACGCCCGGCAGGACAACGAAGAGGAAGGCAGCCTGTTCAACCGCGGCACTCAGGTCACGATGTTCGAGGACCGCGAGGAATACCTGATCGCCTCGGTGGCTCGTCGGCTGCAGGCCAAGTCGAAGGAGATGTCGGCCTTCGAAGCGTTCAACTCGGTGCAGGATCATGTGTTGCACGCCGCGAAGGCACACATCGACCGGGTGGTGTTAGAGGCGTTCGTCGCCGGAATCGAGTCTTGCGCCAACGACGAAGCCGGTGAGGTTCTCGGGCTCGTCTGCGATCTCTACGCGCTCACCGTCATCGAGGAAGACAAAGCGTGGTACGTCGAGCACCGATTCCTGTCCAACGAGCGGGCCAAAGCGGTCACCCGGGGCATCAACGACCGGTGCCGCCTGCTGCGGCCGTACGCGAAGACTCTTGTTGACGGCTTCGGCATTCCCGAATCGCTGCGCCATGCCGAGATGCTGCACCCGGAGAATCTGCCGCAGCCGGACGGGCCAACCGAGTGACGACCGGGCTGAGCGAAACAGCGCCCGATCGGCGCATCACCTATAATCGTGCTATGCAATACCCCGCACAGCTGCGCTCCATCCCATCGCGCTGCCGCGTTGTGCACTGTTGCTGTTGTTGTCGTTGATTTCCTGACGCCGTTGGCGACGCTGTAGAAATCCCGGCTCCTCTCTCAGGGTAACGGCCTCCACTTCGACCGGAGGAATCGAACTGTGCACCGCTGTAAAGTCATTCAGGAAGCTCGAGCAACATGACAATCCGGTTCTGCCAGCAACGCGGCGCAGTCGTCGGCACTGACCTGACCGGCGCCGCGCTCGAGCCCCGTCGCGCCGGCCATTGCCACCAAGGCGGCCACAGAGTTCGACATAAGCTGGGCAGGCGACGACCTTTGATCCGCGACCGTGGGAGCGAATCTAGATGACCATTGCCCAAGACGTCACACAACTGGTCGGCAACACCCCAATGGTCCGGCTACGCCGAGTCACCGAAGGCGCCGTGGCCGATGTGGTGGCCAAGCTGGAGTACCTCAATCCCGGGGGCAGCGTCAAAGACCGCATCGGGGTCGCGATGCTCGACACCGCCGAACAAGCGGGGCTGATCAAACCTGACACCATCATCCTCGAACCGACGAGCGGCAACACCGGCATCGCGCTGGCGATGGTCGCAGCGGCACGCGGTTACAAGCTTGTGCTGACCATGCCCGACACTATGAGCAACGAGCGACGAATTCTGTTGCGCGCCTACGGCGCCGAGATCGTTCTGACGCCGGGTAAGGAGGGCATGCAGGGCGCTATCGCCAAAGCTGAGGAGCTGGCCAAAAGCGACCAGCGGTATTTCATGCCGCAGCAGTTCGAGAATCCGGCCAACCCGGCGACCCACCGGGCCACCACCGCCGAAGAGGTGTGGAGCCAAACCGACGGCAAGGTTGACTTTTTCGTGTCTGGCGTCGGCTCCGGCGGCACGATTACCGGCGTCGCCCAAGCGATCAAGGAACGCAAGCCGCAAGCCAAGTTCATCGCCGTCGAGCCGTCGGCATCGCCGGTGCTGTCCGGCGGGTCCAAGGGCCCGCACCCGATCCAGGGCATCGGCGCCGGCTTCGTCCCGCCGGTGTACGACGAAGACCTCGTCGACGAGGTCATCCAGGTCGGCAACGAGGAGGCGTTCGACCTGGCTCGCCGGCTGGCATCCGAAGAGGGCCTATTGGTCGGGATTTCGTCAGGCGCTGCGGTGGTCGCAGCGTTGGAAGTCGCCCGCAGGCCGGAAAACGAGGGCAAGCTGGTCGTGGTCATCCTGCCGTCCAACGGCGAACGGTATTTGAGCACTGCGCTGTTCTCCGGTTTGGCGGATTGACAATGCTCAACGCATTCCGGGACGACATCCGGGCGGCCAAGGAGCGTGACCCCGCCGCCCCGAGCACGCTGCAGGTCGTCTTCGCCTACCCAGGTGTGCACGCGATTTGGGGCCACCGGGTCAGCCACTGGCTGTGGGGACGCGGGGCCAAGGTCGCGGCCCGCACGATCGGTGAGGTCAACCGGATCCTCACCGGGGTCGACATCCATCCGGGAGCCACGTTGGGCACCGGCCTGTTCATCGACCACGCCACCGGTGTGGTGATCGGTGAAACCGCAGAGGTCGGCGACGACGTCACGATCTACCACGGCGTCACCCTCGGCGGCAGCGGCAAGGACACCGGTAAACGGCATCCCACCATCGGCGACCGCGTGACCATCGGCGCCGGAGCCAAAATCCTCGGCGCGATCAAGATCGGGGACGACAGCCGGATCGGCGCGAACGCCGTTGTCGTCAAAGAGGTGCCGTCCAGCTCAGTGGTTGTCGGGGTGCCCGGACAGGCCATCAGCCGCGCCAAGCCCGGTACCGGCGACGACTCGATGATGCCCGACCTGGTGGGGGTCAGCCTGCAGTCGTTGCTCACCCGGGTCGCCAGGCTCGAGGACCAGGCCCATACACCGCAGACCGAGGGAATCATCCGCCCGCCGGAAGCCGGCGTGTGGCACGGCGAGGACTTCTCGATCTAGGCTGCTGTCCAGGATCAACAGGACAACCGCGGCGATCTGGACGATGATGGATCGATGCGACTCTCATCCTCGCTTGCCGGCCTGGCCGTCGCGGTCGGGTTGGCCGCTCCCGCGCTCGCCGATCCGCCACCGCCGAGTGTGCCGGACGACCCGGCCGCCGACTCGGTCTTCCTCGACTCTCTCAACAAGGCGGGCATGACCTACAACAGCGCGCCCAATGTGATCGACGCCGGCAGAGCGGCCTGCTCTTTGATGGACCAGGGTCTGTCACAAGGCGAACTCGTCAACAAGCTGAGCTTGCTCAACCCCGGATTGAACCCCGGCAGTGCGATGAGGTTCGCAGCGCTGGCCTCCAGTGCCTACTGTCCGGAATACCTGAACAGGTCGAGCAACAAGAAAAAGTCGTCCTATTCCGGCTTAAAGGGGATGGCGGGCAACTGAGGAACCTGCTCCCCCGGGTGGACTCGAACCACCAACCCTCCGGTTAACAGCCGAATGCTCTGCCAATTGAGCTACAGGGGACTGCTCGGTATCCGCGAACTCCATGGCGCGGAACGCTTGATGACTCTAGCGTACCGGCCCGCGCACGCCCAACCAGACCGTGCACCCGCTGGTGAATGCGTGCTCGCCCGGATGGGGCAGGATGGATGCATCCGCGCCACACCTTGGAAAGGACCGTCTTGATCCGCTACGTCGCCGTGCTGGGACTGGGCTATGTGTTGGGCACGAAGGCCGGTCGGCGTCGTTACGAGCAGATCGTCGGCACCTACCGCGCGTTGACCGGCAGCCCGGCCGCCAAGTCGATGATCGACGCGGGCCGGCGCAAGGTGGCGGATCGAGTCTCCCCGGATAGCCGGATGGTGACGCTCACCCAGATCGACGACACGACGAGCGTGATCGAGCGCGAACGACCCCGCTAGGCGGTCAGGCCGTCACCGCTGGCCTGCTCGAGCAGGCTGCGCCGGTAGGCCTCCATCGCGACCAAATCGCCGAACAACGCGTGGTACTCATCGCTCTGCTCCACCGGTGACATCCGCTGCAGCTTGGACTTGACATCGGCGATCTGCCGGCCGATCCAGACCTCTTGGAGGCGAGCCAGTACGCCGGCGATGTAGCGCGGCAGCTTCTCGTCGTCCTCGTTCCGGAGGGCCTCCACGCCCAGTTCGTTGACCAGCCCGGCGGCGGCGGGTGACAGGGCCTTCTGGCGCACCGCGTCCAGCCATTCGGCACCGCCGACGCCGGTCGCGGTGCCACCCGCCGCCTCGATGGCGGTGCGCACCGCGGCGTACCCGGGGTGGGTGAAACTCTCGACGGTGAGCGCGTCGAATACCGGCCCGGCCAGCGCGGGGTACTGCAGCGCGGATTTGAGCGCCTCGCGCTGCGGCCACAGCGTGGGATCTTTCGGGTCGGGCCGCGAAACCGCCGGTTGCACGCCGGCGTCGACCTGCCTGCCGACAGCGCGGCGGGGTTTGTTGCGGCCTCGCGCCGTCGGGCCTTTCGCCTCCTCCCGGACTCGGCTGATGACCTGCGCGACATCTGCCCAGCCGACCCAGCCCGCCAGCTGTCGCGCGTACTCGTCGCGCAGCGTCGGGTCCTTGATCTGCGCGACGATCGGCACGCAGCGCCGCAGCGCGGACACTCGGCCCTCCGCGTTGTCCATGTCGATGTCGTTGAGCGTGGTCCGAATTGCGAACTCGAACAGCGGAGTTCGACGCGCCACCAGATCCCGCAGCGCGCCGTCACCGGACGCCAGCCGCAGGTCACACGGATCCATGCCGTCGGCCGCAACAGCCACGAACGACTGGCCGGCCAGCTGCTGCTCACCGGAGAACGCCTTGAGCGCGGCCGCCCGGCCCGCTTCGTCGCCGTCGAACACATAGATGAGCTCGCCGCGAAAGAAGTTGTCGTCCATCATGAGTCGGCGCAGCATCGCGAGGTGCTCGTCACCGAACGCGGTGCCACAGGATGCCACCGCGGTGTTCACCCCGGCCAGGTGCATCGCCATCACGTCGGTGTAGCCCTCGACGACGACGGCCTGATGCCCCTTGGCGATGTCGCGCTTGGCCAGGTCGATACCGAATAATACGTGAGACTTCTTGTACAGCAACGTCTCTGGCGTGTTGACGTATTTGGCCTCCATCGGGTCGTCGTCGAACAGCCGTCGCGCGCCGAACCCGATCACCTCGCCGGACGAAGACCGGATCGGCCACAGCAGCCGGCGGTGGAACCGGTCCATCGGTCCGCGGCGACCCTCTCGCGACAGGCCGGCGGCCTCCAGCTCCTTGAATTCAAAACCGTTGCGCAGCAGATGCTTTGTCAGCGTGTCCCAACCCGAGGGGGCGAAGCCGCAGCCGTAGCGGCGGGCCGCATCGCCGTCGAAATTACGCTCGGTCAAGTACGTGCGGGCCGGCTGCGCCTCCGGCGACTCGAGCGCCGCCGCGTAGAACGACTGCGCCTCGGCGTTGGCGGCGACCAGCCGGCTGCGACTCCCCCGGTCGCGCTGTACGTTGGTGGCCGCTGCCCCGGTATAGGTGAGGGTGTGCCCGATCCGGTCGGCCAGCACCTCGACGGCTTCGACGAAGCTGACGTGCTCGATCTTCTGCACGAAGGCGTACACGTCGCCGCCCTCACCGCAGCCGAAGCAGTGGAAGTGACCGTGGTTGGGCCGCACGTGGAACGACGGCGACTTCTCGTCGTGGAACGGGCAGATGCCCTTCATCGAATCCGCGCCGGCCCTGCGCAGTTGGACGTAGTCGCCGACGACGTCCTCGATGCGGACCCGTTCGCGGATGGCGGCGATATCGCGATCAGAGATGCGGCCGGCCATCGGCCCAGTGTAGAGCCGACCCTGAGGACGCGATGAGGGTTAGTCGGTGCCGATGACGCCGCAGGCGAATCGCTTCGCGGCGTCGTGGCTGTGTTCCGCCCCGTGCAGCATGAGAGCGGTCTTGCTGCCGGCCAGTAGGTCGTCGCGGGTGAACGCGTCGGTGGTGGTCACCAGGTAGGCCGCGCCGTCTTGACGCACTTCCAGGGGGTCGAGGTCGCCGCTCGCCGGCTCGCCGGTGTGCCCGGGCGCCTGGTAGTGCGAGCCGGCGGACAGGAAATCTGCCGGCGGACCGCCCTCTGCACCAAGCGAGTTGGGCTCGCATTTGCCTATCGAGTGGATATGCAGATGGTGGAAACCCGCCTCCAGAATATGGTTCTGGGTCGTCTTCACCGTGACGGTGGCATATCCGTCGGCGAACTCGAAGGTGGCGGTGGCGACCGCCTGGTTGTCAGCGGTGCGCAAGTGGGCGGTCAGCGTGTGAGCGCCGGGTGTGGCGCTGGTCGAGCTTGCGGTGCCGGATGGCTGATGGGAACTGCAGGCGCTGAGCGCGGCGACGGCCGACAGCGTGGCGACAACAACGGTGGCTTTGAGCATGGTCAGCAAGCCTAGTCCGGCTGCGACGCCACAACCAGAGTTCGGCGACTCACGCCTGAGCCGAGGCGATGCGTTCCAGGCGCCCCTCGGTGTAGGAGGCGATCTGGTCGACGATCACCCGGAGCCGACCGCCGTCGTCGACCGCGGCGTTGAAGGCCGGCAGGTAGATCGGATCGAGGGTTCCGGGCGCCCCGGTCAGCAGCGCGTTGGCCACCCGGTGGATGCATTCCCGTTGCCGCGCTTGGATTTCCTGGTGTCGAGGGTCAGACATGATGAACTGCAGCGCCAGCGTTTTGAGCAGGGCAACCTCGGCGCGCACCACCTCCGGGACAGACAGCTCGGCCCGGTAGCGGGCCAGCGGTCCGGGTCCGGCGTCGGCACGGGTGGCGGCGATCGCCGCCGACGCGAACCGACCGACCAGCTCGCTGGTCATCTGCTTGAGCGACACCGCGGCCGACAGTGTGGCGTCGTACTTGCCGATCGCGGCGACCGCAGGAAGCCCCGTCAGCCGGTGCGCTGCCGCGATCAGATCGTCGGCCTGGACCCCGGCGAAGTCACGCTCACCGAGTTTGGCCAGGGCGGCCGCATCGTGGTCGTCGGCGAGCACCCGCAGGTCGATCCGTCCGGAGACGACGCCGTCCTCGACGTCGTGCACCGAATAGGCCACGTCGTCGGCCCAGTCCATCACCTGGGCCTCCAGACAGGGCCGATCAGCCGGGGCGCGCTCGCGCATCCAGTCGGCTTTGTTGCGGTCGATGTCGTAGAAGCCGAACTTGCGCCGATTCCGATCGCGCGACCACGGATACTTGGTCACCGCGTCCAGACCCGCCCGGGTCAGGTTGAGACCGACGCTACGGCCTTGTCCATCAATGACTTTGGGCTCCAGAATGGTCAGAATCCGGAAGTTCTGCGCGTTTCCCTCAAAGCCGCCGCACTCGGCTGCGACTTCGTCGAGGGCCTGCTCGCCGTTATGTCCGTACGGCGGATGCCCGATGTCGTGGGCCAGCCCGGCCATGTCGACCAGGTCGGGATCGCAGCCGAGTCCGATCGCCATGCCCCGCCCTATCTGGGCGACTTCCAGCGAGTGGGTCAGTCGTGTGCGCGGAGTGTCCCCTTCCCGCGGGCCGACGACCTGGGTCTTGTCCGCGAGCCGACGCAGCGCGGCGCTGTGCAGCACCCTGGCGCGGTCGCGGGTGAACTCGCTGCGGTGCTGACCTTCGGTGCCCGGCAAGCCCGCGGTCTTCGGCGCCTCGGGCACAACCCGCTGGCGGTCGAAATCGTCATAGGGGTCTTGCTGCGTCATCGACCACAGTCTGCCAGTCAGAGCGATAGCTGCCCCGACCCGCTTCGTTGCGGGGATAGATTGACGGGCATGAGCACCCTCCGCCGCTCGGTCGCCGTGTTCATGGCGATGTTGATCGCGGCCCTCACGGTCGCGCCGTCGGCAACCGCGCAGCCCCCGTTCCGGCTGCCGAGCTACCTGACCGACTATGCCGGCGTTCTCAATGACGCCGACCGCTCGGCGATCACGTCGGCTACCGGCAGGCTGTACTCCGAGCGCCGCATCCAGTTGTGGGTGGTGTTCGTCGACGATTTCTCCGGGCAGCCGGCCCGAAGCTGGGCGGAGCAGACCTCGGGCCTCAGCGATCTCGGTGACTTCGGCGCCGTGCTGGCGGTGGCGACCGTCGACCACTCCTATGCGTTCCTGGTTTCGCGCCGGGTCAAGACGATCGACGCCAGCCAGGTCGACGACCTGCGGCGCGACCAGATCGAGCCTGCGCTACGCCGCGGCGACTGGAGCGGCGCAGCGGTCGCGGCGGCCAACGGCCTGGCTCGAGGCCCGCAGTCGCCGAGCTCGGCGCCCTTGCTGGTCGGCTTGGGCGTCGTCCTGTGCGCGGTGCTGGCGCTCTACGTGTTCACCCGTTGGCGGCGTCGTCGACGGCGGGCCGCTGAACTGGCCGCGGCCAAGCGGGTCGACGCCACCGACCCCGATGCGTTGGCGTCGCTGTCGCTGGGCGCCCTGGATGACCTGTCCCGATGGAAGGTCGTCGACGTCGACAACGCCGTGCGCACCAGCGCCAACGAGCTCGAGCTGACGCTCGAGGAATTCGGCGAGCAGCGCACCCAGCCCTTCACCCGTGCGGTCGACACCGCCAAAGCGGCTCTGGCCCAGGCATTTGCGGTGCGTCAACAACTCGACGACGCGATCCCCGAGACTCGTGTACAGCGTCGTCAGCTGCTGACCGAGGTGATCGTCGCCGCGGCGCGGGCCGACCGCGAGCTGGAGTCGCAACGGGAGGACTTCGAGAAGATGCGCGACTTGGTGGTCAACGCCCCGGCGCGGCTGGACAGCTTGACCCAGCAAATGGTCGAGCTGACCGCCCGCATCGAACCGACCGAACAACGAATGACCGAGCTGCACAACGAGTTCGACTCCTCCGCACTGGCCCCGGTGGCCACCAACGTCAGCACCGCCAAGGACCGGCTGGCCTTCGCTGAGCAGAACCTCGGCCAGGCCCGGGCGACGGCGGCCAAGCCGATCAGCGGTGAGCAAAGCACTCTGGTCGACGCCGTGCGCGCAGCGGAGTCCGCACTGGGACAGGCCCGCTCGTTGCTGGACGCGGTGGACAGCGCCGCCGGCGACATCCGGCACGCCGTCGCCACCCTGCCGTCGTTGATCGCCGACATCCAATGCGGGATCGAGCGGGCCGACTCCGCGCTGGGCAACACCTCGCAGGCCAAGGCGCCGCACCTGCGCGATCTGGCCGGCGCCCGCGCTGCGGCGAGCCGCGCGCTTGACACAGCGCACTCGAACGGTTCGGCCGATCCGCTCACCTCGTTCACCGCGCTGACCAGAGCCGATGCCGATCTGAATCGACTTCTGGCCGCCGTCGTCGAGGAGCGGGCGGCCGCCGAACGTCTCGGCCGGACACTGGAACAGACGTTGTTCACCGCGCAGTCGCGGGTGCACGCCGTGTCGGAGTACATCGACAACCGCCGCGGCAGCGTCGGACCCGAGGCGCGGACCCGATTGGCCGAGGCGAGTCGCCAGGCCGAGGCCGCTCAGGACCAGAAGGCGACCGACCTTAGCGCGGCGATCACGCGTGCCAACAAGGCCGCGTCGCTGGCCGCGGAGGCGCAGTCGCTGGCGGAGTCGGATGTGCAGTCCGCGCAGATGGCGTACACCTCGCGCTACGGCAGCGGCGACCACACCGGTGCGATGATGGGCGGCATCATCATCGGCGACATGCTCGGCGACGCGATGCGCGGCGGCTTCGGTGGAGGTTGGGGCCCGACGTCGTTCGGCGGTTCGGGCTCTTCCGACGGTGGCTTCATGGGTGGCGGTGGCCGGTTCTGAGCAGCGCGTCGACCGGTAAAAAGTGGATGCGGCAGCTCACCACGCCCTAGTGAGCCGCCGCATCGACTTAGCCATAATATTAAACGGGTGACTAATAGGTAAGGGAATCACGGAAAAATGTTCAGCCGAGTTTCTCGTGCGTCTGCCGCAGACCGTCAACACCCCCGCAACCGCGAAGCCAGATAGCCGACCGCACCGTCGATCGCCACCCGTTCCTGCGTCATCGCGTCGCGTTCGCGGATCGTCACGGCGTGATCGTCGAGGGAGTCGAAGTCCAGGGTCACACAGAAAGGCGTGCCGATCTCGTCCTGTCGCCGGTAACGTCGGCCGATCGCACCGGCGTCGTCGAAGTCGACGTTCCAGTATTTGCGCAACTCGGCGGCCAGATCGCGGGCTTTGGGGCTCAGGTCGGCGTGCCGGGACAGCGGCAGCACCGCGGCTTTCACCGGCGCCAGCCGAGGGTCGAGCCGCAACACGGTCCGCTTGTCCACGCCGCCTTTGGCATTGGGCGCTTCGTCCTCGTGGTAGGCGTCGATCAGAAACGCCATGAACGACCGGGTCAGCCCGGCCGCGGGCTCGATCACGTAGGGCGTGTACCGGGTGTCGTTGGCCTGGTCGTAATACGACAGGTCGACGCCGGAATGCTGCGCATGCGTGGACAAGTCGAAGTCGGTGCGGTTGGCCACACCCTCGAGCTCACCCCACGGGTTGCCGGAGAAGCCGAATTTGTATTCGATGTCGACGGTGCGATCCGAGTAGTGCGACAACTTTTCCTTCGGGTGCTCGTAGAGCCGCAGGTTCTCCGGGTTGACGCCGAGGTCGATGTACCACTGGCGGCGAGTGTCGATCCAGTACTGGTGCCACTCCGGCGCGGTCGGTGGCTCGACGAAGAACTCCATCTCCATCTGCTCGAACTCACGGGTGCGGAAGATGAAGTTGCCCGGTGTGATTTCGTTGCGGAAGCTCTTGCCGATCTGACCGATGCCGAACGGCGGCTTGCGGCGCGACGTGGTCACCACGTTGGCGAAGTTGACGAAGATGCCCTGTGCGGTCTCCGGGCGCAGATAATGCAGGCCTTCTTCGGTCTCGATCGGGCCGAGGTAGGTCTTGAGCATCATGTTGAACTCGCGCGGCTCGGTCCACCGGCCCTTGGTGCCGCAGTCCGGGCAGACGATCTCGCTCATCGGCACTGAGTCCGGTTCAACACCCTTTTTGAGGGCGTAGGCCTCCTGCATGTGGTCCTGCCGGTGCCGCTTGTGGCAATTCAGACATTCCACCAACGGGTCGTTGAACACCTCGACGTGCCCAGAGGCGACCCAGACCTCGCGCGGCAAAATGATCGAGGAGTCCAGGCCGACGACGTCGTCGCGTCCGGTCACCACCGCGCGCCACCACTGCCGCTTGATGTTCTCCTTGAGCTCGACGCCCAACGGCCCATAGTCCCACGCCGATTTGGTGCCGCCGTAGATCTCGCCGGCGGGATAGACCAGGCCACGTCGTTTGGCGAGGTTGACGACGGTGTCGATGACGGACGCCACGGGGTGAGCACTCCTGTCGTTGGAACGGTGTTGTTGTAAAAGACGGGACGATCCGTCATCGTAGCGATCTATCCGGCGCTCTTTGACATGCGTGGTTGCGCATGTGACAGTGGACGCAGCATGTCTGCCTCACCCTCCCCCGCAGCTGACAGCGATGAGCTGGTCGGCGAGCATCGACACGGCGATTCCGCGGAGCTTCCGGCGCCACCGTCGCGGGAGATCCTCGACGCCGCCGGTGAGTTGCTGCGCGCACTGGCCGCGCCGGTGCGGATCGCCATCGTGCTGCAGCTGAACGAGGCTGCGCGCTGCGTGCATGAGCTGGTCGACGCGCTCGGTGTGCCGCAGCCGCTGGTCAGTCAGCACCTGAAGATCCTCAAGGCCGCGGGTGTGGTCGCCGGTGAGCGGTCCGGCCGCGAGGTGCTTTACCGGCTGGCCGACCACCACTTGGCGCACATCGTGGTCGACGCCGTCACGCACGCCGGGGAAGACAAGCCGTGACGGCCCGGACCGGCGTGCGGGCCACCCGGCAGCGGGCCGCGATCGCGGGCCTGCTGGAGACCCTCGACGAGTTTCGCTCAGCCCAGGAATTACACGACGAGCTGCGGCAGCGTGGCGAGAACATCGGACTCACCACCGTCTACCGAACGCTGCAATCGATGGCCGCAGCCGGCCTGCTCGACACCTTGCGCAACGACACCGGCGAGTCGGTGTATCGCCGTTGCTCCGACCATCATCACCACCACCTGGTCTGTCGCAGCTGTGGATCAACTGTCGAAATAGGCGATCACGAAGTCGAGGCGTGGGCGGCCGAGGTGGCGACCAAACACGGGTTCTCCGACGTCAGTCACACCATCGAGATCTACGGCACCTGCGCGGACTGTCGTTAAGTCATTACCGCTCTGCGGATTTCGGCACCCTTGCCGAGCACCATCAGAATCAGCGTGCGCAGCGCTTCGTCGTTGAGGCCGTTGCCCGGGAAGTTGTAACGCAACATCACGTCCGCGGACTTGCCTGCCTTCTCTACCAATGTCACCGACCCCAGCAGCGTGGAGTGGGCCTGCCCGGCCACGCTGTCGCGAACCTTCTTGTTCACCAACAGATCCCACGCCACCACCTGCGTCAGAGCCACCAGGTCGAGATCCTCGGTGATCGGCACCACCCGCAGCGAGGCGATCGTCCCGTCATGGTGGACGGTCAGTGCGCCGTCGGATTCCGCGTCGGCGGTCAGCACCTCGGAGAGCACGGTGAGCAAGCGTTCCTGCAATGACGCCATCAGTCACACCTGCCACATAGGCCACTGGCCGGTAGGGACCACCGATGTGCCCGCCTCTGAGCGAAAATTTTCGAGATTCGCTCAGAGGCGGGCAAAAAGGCCTGTGCTCCCGAACGGATACTCCCGTGACGGAAGTGACTAAAGTGACGCGCGTCCAGGCGCCGGTTATCCATCACGCCGTCCCGAACCGTCGGTTTCGCAACGCATACTCCTCGCAGGCCGCCCACAGGTCGCGGCGGTCGTAGTCGGGCCACAGCGTGTCCTGAAAGATATACTCCGCGTAGGCCGCCTGCCAGAGCATGAAGTTGCTGGTTCGCTGCTCCCCCGACGTCCGCAGCAGCAAGTCCACGTCGGGAATGTCCGGACGGTGCAGATGCCGGGCGATGGTCGCCTCGTTGACCCGCTCGGGGTTGAGCCTGCCCGCCGCCGCTTCACGCGCGATATCCCGCGCAGCTTCGGCGATTTCGGCGCGTCCGCCGTAGTTGACGCAGTAGTTCACCGTGATCACGTCGTTGCTGCGGGTCAGCTCCTCGGCGACCGCTAACTCGTGGATCACACTGCGCCACAGCCGTGGCCGCGAGCCCACCCAACGGATCCTGACGCCCATGTCGTTGAGGTTGACGCGGCGGCGTCGAACCACGTCGCGGTTGAAACCCATCAGGAAGCGCACTTCGTCGGCGGAGCGCTTCCAGTTCTCGGTGGAGAACGCATAGAGACTGAGCCACCTGATGCCCATCTCGATTGCGCCGCAGACGATATCGATGACGACCGCCTCGCCCATCTTGTGACCTTCGACCCGCGGTAGACCGCGTTGGGTGGCCCAGCGGCCGTTGCCGTCCATCACGATCGCGACGTGATTGGGCAACTGCTCCGCCGGAATCTGCGGGGCCGCCGCCTTGGAGATGTGTTGCGGCGGGCGGCGGGGGCCGCCGTCCGGCGAGGGCGGCAACGGCGGGAAAACCGCCGGCCACGTCGAGGTGTCCGGAAAGACCGGATAGTCGTCAGGCGCCGGGGTGAGCTGCGGGAAGCCGGACTTCCGCTTGCGCTCAGCGCTACGCTCTGAGCGGCTCACCCGGCTCGTCTCCATGGGCCACATCCTGCCTGACCAGAGCTATCCGACGGTCAAGCAGGTTCTGATCGATCACGTCGACCCGACGGATCCGCTCGACCAACGGCAAGGTGCGCAACTGCCGCTCCAGATGCCATTGCAGGTGAGCGGCCACCAAACCGCTGACATGGCTGCGGGCCGACTGCGGCGCGACCTCCACGGCTTCCCAGTCGCCGTCACGCAGTGCGGCCATCAGATCCAGCACGCCCAGCGGCGGTGTCGTCGCACCGGCGGGACGACAGTAGGTGCACACGCTGCCGCCCGCGCCGACGTGGAATGCCCGGTGCGGGCCGGGCGTGGCGCAGCGCGCGCATTCGGTGAGCGCCGGAGCCCATCCGGCGATGCCCATGGCCCGCAGCAGATACGCGTCCAGCACCAGCTCGCGGGGTCGGGCGCCGTCGGCGACCGCCCGCAGCGCGCTGACCGTGAGTCGGTGTAGTTCCGGGGCCGGTGCCCGCTCCTCGCCGGCGAGGCGCTCGGCGGTTTCCAGCATGGCGCACGCGCTGGTGTAGCGGCCGTAGTCGCTGACGATGTCGGTGGCGAACGCGTCGAGCGAGACCACCTGCGTGACGATGTCGAGGTTACGACCCGGGTACAGCTGGACGTCGATGTGCGCGAACGGCTCCAGTCGCGCGCCGAACTTACTGCGGGTTCGGCGCACACCCTTGGCCACCGCGCGAACCAGCCCGTGGTCGCGGGTGAGCAAGGTGACAATCCGGTCGGCTTCGCCGAGCTTGTGCTGGCGCAGCACCACCGCCCGGTCCCGGTACAGCCGCATAGGTATCAGTTTGGCACCAAGTTGCGACGGCGCCCCGGACGCGCGCCGATAACGAGAAAACCGCAGCTCGTCATTCCCCGCCCTTCGCCACCCTCATTTCTGGCGTATGCGCGGTGGGTAGCTCAGAAGCCTAGCCGGCCAAGCTGTTTCGGATCGCGCTGCCAATTCTTGGCGACCTTGACCCGCAGGTCGAGGTACACCTTGGTGCCGAGCAGCTTCTCGATCTGGCCGCGGGCGGCGGTGCCCACTTCGCGTAACCGCTCCCCGCCCTTGCCGATCACGATGCCTTTTTGACTGTCCCGTTCGACGTAGATCAGCGCATACACGTCGATCAGGTCGTCACGACCCTCGCGCGGGTTCACCTCGTCGATCAGCACCGCCAGCGAGTGCGGCAGTTCGTCACGTACGCCTTCCAGCGCGGCCTCCCGGATGAATTCAGCCATCAGAACTTCTTCGGGTTCGTCGGTCAGCTCGCCGTCCGGGTAGTACGGCGGGCCGGGCGGCAGCGCAGCGGCCAGCACGCCGATCAGCACGTCGACCTGCTCGCCGGTGGCGGCCGACACCGGGACCACCTCGGCGGAGTCGCCGACCAGCTCACTGACCGCGAACAACTGTGCGGCCAGCTTGTCTTTGGAGACCCGGTCGATCTTGGTGACGATGGCCACCACAGTCGTCCTGGGCGCGGTGGATCGGATCTGCTCGACGATCCACCTGTCCCCCGGCCCGATCGCCTCGTCGGCCGGGATGCACAGGCCGATCGCGTCGACCTCGCTGTAGGTGTCGCGGACCAGGTCGTTGAGCCGCTTACCCAACAGTGTGCGCGGTCGGTGCAGCCCCGGGGTGTCGACCAGGATGATCTGGAAGTCGTCGCGGTGCACGATGCCCCGAATCGTGTGCCGGGTGGTCTGTGGGCGGTCGGACGTGATCGCCACCTTCGAGCCGACCAGCGCATTGGTCAGGGTCGACTTGCCGGTGTTCGGCCGCCCGACGAAACAGACGAAGCCGGAATGGAATTCAGTCATCGCTCGCACTCACCACTTCAGCGTAGCTGAGCAGCACGGTGCCGATCCGGACCCGCCCGCGATGGTCCGAACCGCCCTCGGCGTGTAACCGCAGACCGTGCGTCACCACCTCAGAACCGGGCAGCGGCACCCGCCCCAACTCCAACGCCAACAGCCCGCCGACGGTGTCGACGTCGAGATCCTCCTCGAATTCCATCCCGTAGAGCTCTCCGACGTCTTCGATCGGCAGCCGGGCCGACACCCGGAACCGGTTGTCGCCCAGGTCTTCCACCGGCGCCACCTCGGCGACGTCGTACTCGTCGGCGATCTCTCCGACGATCTCCTCCAGAACGTCCTCGATCGTGACCAGTCCGGCGATCGCGCCGTATTCGTCGACCAGCAGCGTCATGTGGTTGCGATCGCGTTGCATTTCGCGCAACAGGTCATCCAGGGGTTTGGAATCGGGCACGAAAACGGCCGGTCGCATCACCTCGGCGACGGGGATCTCCCGGCCGTTCGTAGAAGAGTAATAAGCTTGCCGCACACAGTCTTTCAGGTAGACAACCCCGACAATATCGTCCACGTTCTTGCCAATGACCGGAATGCGGGAGTGCCCGCTACGCACAGCGAGCGACATCGCCACGGCCGCCGACTCGTCGCTCTCGATCCAGATCATCTCGGTGCGCGGCACCATCACCTCGCGGGCCGGTGTGTCGCCGAGTTCGAACACCGACTGGATCATCCGCCGCTCGTCGTCGGCGACCACGCCGAGCTGTTGCGCGAGGTCGACAACTTCGCGCAACTCGATCTCGGAGGCGAACGGGCCGTTTCGGAAACCGCGACCGGGCGTCAGCAGGTTTCCCAAGACCACCAACAGCCGGCTGATCGGAGTCAACAGCACCGAGATCGCTTGCAGTGCAAACGCCGAAGCCAGAGCGATCGAGTAGGCGTTCTGGCGGCCGCGCGTTCGCGGACCGACACCGATGACCACGAAGCTGACCACCACCATGACGACCGCCGCGATGAACAGGCCCCAGTCGCGGCTGACCGCCCGGTAGAAAAACTGGGCCAGAAGGACGGTCGCGCTGATCTCGCAGACGATGCGCAACAGCACCACCAGGTTGATGTATCGAGGCCGGTCGGTCATCACCTTCGCCAGCCGCACCGCGCCAGGGCGTTCGTCGCGCACCATTTCCTGCACCCGCGCCATCGACACCGTGCTGATCGCCGCGTCGATGGCCGCGAACACGCTACCCAGACAGACCAGCACGATCACGCCGAACAGCGAAGCGGAGTGGTTCAATTGTCGAAGAACCGTGATTTGTCCAGCAATCGCTGATCGCGATCCTGCTGACGCTGTCGGCGGTAGAACTGCACCTGGTCGGCAACCCACTCCTCGAGCAGGCGCTGCTGCAGACCGAACATCTCTTTTTCCTCGTCCGGCTCGGCGTGGTCGTAGCCGAGCAGATGCAGGACACCGTGAATTGTCAACAGCGCCAACTCGTGTCCCAGCGAATGCCCGGCCGCCGCGGCCTGCTCGGCGGCGAACTCGGGGCACAGCACGATGTCGCCGAGCATCGCCGGCCCGGGCTCGGGTGCGTCGGGGCGGCCACCGGGCTCGAGCTCGTCCATCGGGAAGCTCATCACGTCGGTGGGGCCGGGAAGATCCATCCAGCGCATGTGCAGATCCGCCATGGCGGCGGTGTCCAGTAACACCATCGACAACTCCGCGGCCGGGTTGACATCCATCTCGGTAATGACAAACTTTGCGACACTGACCAATTCGGATTCTGCCACGTCGAATCCGGATTCGTTGGCCACCTCGATGGTCACGATCGAATCACCGGCGGCCCGGGGCACGTCGAGCTGCCCGGTTCATCGCCAGCCCGGGCTGCTCGTGTCGGGCGTAGGCGTCCACGATTTCGGAGACCAACCGGTGGCGTACCACGTCGGCGCTGGTGAGCTCCGAGATGTGGATGTCGTCGATGCCGTCCAGGATGTCGACCGCCGCGCGCAGGCCCGATCGGCTGTTGCCCGGCAGGTCGATCTGCGTAACGTCGCCGGTGACAACGATTTTGGAGCCGAAGCCCAACCGGGTGAGGAACATCTTCATCTGTTCGGCGGTGGTGTTCTGCGCCTCGTCGAGGATGATGAACGCGTCGTTCAACGAGCGACCCCGCATGTACGCCAGCGGCGCGACCTCGATCACGCCGGACGACATCAGCTTCGGGATCAGGTCGGGATCCATCATGTCGTGCAACGCGTCATAGAGCGGACGTAGATACGGGTCGATCTTCTCGCTCAGCGTGCCCGGCAGAAAACCAAGGCGCTCACCGGCTTCCACCGCCGGCCGGGTCAAGATGATGCGGGTGACCTGCTTGGTCTGCAGCGCGTTGACCGCCTTGGCCATGGCCAGGTAGGTCTTGCCGGTGCCGGCGGGGCCGATCCCGAACACGATGGTGTGGTTGTCGATCGCGTCGACGTAGCGCTTCTGGTTGAGCGTCTTGGGACGAATCGTCTTGCCGCGACGGGACAGGATATCCAGCGTCAGCACCTCGGCCGGCGACTCGTTGCCGGCGCCGATCAGCATCGCGACGCTGTGCCGCACGCCGTCCGGGGTGAGCGGCTGGCCACCGGCGACGATCGCGACGAGTTCGGCGAGCACCCGCTCGGCGAGCGCGACGTCGGCGGGCTGCCCCGACAGCGTCACCGCGTTGCCACGTACGTGCAGGTCGGCGGCGAGGAGTCGTTCGAGCGCGCGGAGATTTTCGTCGGCGGAGCCCAGCAGGCCCACGACGAAGTCGGGCGGAACGTCGATGCTGCTGCGAGCCGCGGATACCGACGGATCAGCAGCGTTGGTTTCGCGGGGCGTCACGTGGGTCCTAAAGCCTGCTTTCTGCGGTTTATCCAGCGGGTTAGGGTCCGAGTCTACCGCCGTACGCCTGGACTGAACGTCGAGATCAACGTTAACGCGGAAGAGGTCGAGAACAGGTCACGATGGCGTCGATCTCGGCGCCTCAGCCGCTGTCGGAGTGCGACCAGCGCGGCGTCAACACCCCCAGCGCGCCGAGCGCGACGGCCGCTGCGGTCGAGGTGCGCAGGACGGTCGGGCCCAGGCGGACGGCTGTCGCACCGGCCTCGACGAGCGCGGCTACTTCCTCAGCAGCGATGCCGCCTTCGGGGCCGACCACCAGCGTCAGCGACGTGGCCTGCGCCAGGGCCAGTTCCGGCAACCGCACCTGGGCCGCTGCGTCCAGCGCGAGAACGATGCCACCCGACCCCACCACGTCGGCGATCCGCACGGTCAGCGTCGCGGTGGACCACACACCGTCGACGGACGGGAGGTAGGCGCGTCGGGACTGCTGTGCCGCGGCGCGCGCAACCGCACGCCAGCGCCGCAGGCCCTTGTCGGCGCGGGAGCCGTCCCAGCGGGCCACACAGCGGGCCGCCTGCCAAGCCACCAGCGCGTCGGCGCCGGCTTCGGTGGCCAGTTCGACGGCCAGTTCGGAGCGCTCGGATTTGGGCAGCGCCTGAACCACGGTCACCGGTGGATGGGCGGGCGCAACCCGTCGGCGGTCGACCACCCGGGCCGACAGCCCGTCGCGTGCGGTCTTCTCGACGACGCAGCGGGCCACACCGCCGGCGCCGTCACCGAGATCCAACTCCTCGCCGACACGAATGCGTCGCACTGTGGCGGCATGGAACCCCTCGTCGCCCTCGACGACGACCCGCTCACCATTTTCGGGCAGCGTGTCGATGTAGAACAGGCCGGCCAATTAGCGGCCGGTGAAGGATTCACGCAGCCGGCTGAACAGCCCGCCGTTGGTCGCGGTCCCGTGCGTCGACTTGACCTCGGTGACGTCGCGGCTGCGTCGGCTCTTGAATTCGCGCAGCAGATCGGCGTCCCGGTGGTCGAGCCGTTCGGGCACCACCACCTCGACGTGCACGTGCAGGTCGCCGCGAGCACCGGAACGCAGGTGCGGCATGCCGTGGCCCCGACGGGTGGTCACCGAGCTGGGCTGGGTCCCCGCCGGGATGGTGATCTCGGTCAGCCCGTCGAGGATCGCATCGATGGTCACCGTGGTGCCCAGCGCCGCGTCGACCATCGGCACCGAGATCGTGCAGTGCAGATCGTCGCCGTCGCGCACGAAGATGTCGTGCGGCTGTTCGTGAATCTCGACATACAGGTCACCGGCCGGGCCCCCGCCGGGCCCCACTTCACCTTGGGCGGCAAGCCGGACCCGCATGCCGTCGCCGACACCGGCCGGGATTTTCACGGTGATCTCCCGGCGGGCCTGCACCCGGCCGTCGCCGCCGCAGTGGTGGCACGGGTCGGGAATGACCTCGCCCACACCGCGACAGGTCGGGCATGGGCGCGCCGTCATCACCTGGCCGAGCAGGGACCGCTGGACGGTTTGCACTTCGCCGCGACCGCCGCAGGTGTCACACGACACCGGCTGCGAGGTGCCGTTGGTGCCGCGGCCCTGGCACCGGTCACACAGCACCGCGGTGTCGACGGTGACCTGCTTGCTCACACCGGTCGCGCATTCGGTCAGGTCCAGCCGCATCCTCAGCAGCGAGTCCGACCCCGGCCGGACCCGTCCGACGGGTCCGCGCGCGGTCGCGCCGCCGCCGAAGAACGCCTCGAACACATCACCCAGGCCACCGAACCCCCCGAAGCCACCGCCACCGGCGGCCGCGTTCTCCAGCGGGTCACCGCCCAGGTCGACGATGCGCCGCTTCTCCGGGTCGGACAGCACCTCGTAGGCGGCGCTGATCTCCTTGAACTTCGCCTGCGCGGCCTCATCGGGGTTGACGTCGGGGTGCAGTTCGCGGGCGAGCTTGCGATACGCGCGCTTGAGCTCGGTATCGCTCGCGTTCTTGCCCACTCCGAGCAGACCGTAATAGTCGCGTGCCACGCTTGACCTTCCTGATCTTTCCTGGGCTCACGGGCCCAGTTCCGCCGTCGGAAAACGGCCGTCTATGAATTGTGCCTGGAATGCCGGCTCATCGTGTACTCAGCACTTCGCCGATGTAGAGAGCAACCGCAGCGACACTGGCGATAGTTCCCGGATAGTCCATTCGCGTGGGCCCGAGCACACCCATGCCGCCGTAGACGGTGTCGAGGGTGCCATAGGTGGTCGACACGACTGACGTGCCCATCATCTGCTCGGCCTCGGTCTCGTGCCCGATGCGGACCGTGACCTTGCCGGCTTCCTGCTGGGCGGCCAGCAACTTCAGGACAACGACCTGTTCTTCGAGGGCTTCCAGGATGGAGCGCAGCGAGCCGCCGAAGTCGGCGGTGTTGCGAGTCAGGTTGGCCGTGCCGCCCAGCAGCAGCCGCTCCTCGGTGTGCTCGACCAACGACTCGAGGAGCACCGTGGCAGAACGACCGACCGCATCGCTGAGGCTCTTCGACTGGCCACTGCGCCCGTGCAGCTGCGCGGCCAGGTCGGCGACCGCGACCGATGCCGCGGACAGCTTCTTGCCTTCCAGCGCCTGCCCGAGCATCTCGCGCAGCTGCGCGAGCTGATGGTCGTCGATGACGTCGCCGAGTTCGACGACGCGCTGGTCCACCCGGCCGGTGTCGGTGATCACCACCATCAACAATCGGGCCGGGGTGAGCGCGATCACTTCCAGATGCCGCACCGTCGACGTCGACAACGTCGGGTACTGCACGATAGCCACCTGACGAGTCAGCTGCGCCAGCAACCGCACCGCGCGTCGCAGCACGTCGTCGAGGTCGACCCCGGATTCCAGAAAGCCTTGAATCGCACGCCGCTCGGCCGATGACAACGGCTTCACATCGTCGAGCCGGTCGACGAATTCGCGGTAACCCTTCTCCGTCGGCACCCGGCCGGAACTGGTGTGCGGCTGGGTGATGTAGCCCTCGGCCTCGAGCACGGCCATGTCGTTACGCACGGTCGCCGGCGAGACACCGAGGTTGTGCCGGTCCACCAGCGACTTCGAGCCGATCGGCTCCTTGGTCGCGACGAAGTCGGCGACGATCGCGCGTAGCACCTCAAGCCGGCGCTCGTCGGCAGTCCCCATCTGCGATCAACCCTCCTGACCTGGACCAGTTTACGGGGCCACCAGCGACTACCCTGTCCTGCATGGCCGCATCGGGCAGGCGCGCCTCGGAGACGAGCCGCCGATGATCTTCAAGGGCGTGCGAGACGGCAAGCCGTACCCGGAGCACAACCTGTCCTACCGGGACTGGTCGCGGATTCCGCCACGCCAGATCCGGCTGGACGAGATCGTCACCACCACGACGGTGCTGGCCCTGGATCGCCTGCTGTCCGAGGATTCCACATTCTACGGCGACCTCTTCCCGCACGCTGTGCTGTGGAAAGGGGTCGTCTACCTCGAAGACGGCTTGCACCGGGCGGTGCGCGCGGCGCTACGTAATCGCACCGTCCTGCATGCGCGGCTGCTCGATCTGGACGCGGTCACCCAGCACGCCGGCCAGGCCTAGCTTCTGGGCTCAGTTGACCGCCGTGGCCGCCTGGATCAGCGCGAGCGCGGAGTCGTGCTGCAGCATCCAGGTGCCGCCCTGGTCGACGAATACGAGTGTCTTTTCGACCGGCCCGGCGAACTTCGGCCCGCTGATGGCGACGTCGGCCTTGGCCCCGTTGCCTGGAAGCGGCTGGATGTTGGTGACGTTGAACTGCTCCGGGAAGTTGCCGTTGCGGTAGGCCTTGCGCAGGTCGTGGTCGGCCACGTGGCCCTCGCCCGACGGGATACCGTTCTCCACCAGACCGACTTTGGTCTCATAACCCACACCGGGGTCGGTGACGCGGTTGCACAGGTCGGCCAGCTGCCCGGGGCTGGGCAGCGGCGGCTGACCGGGAGCAGGCGGCGGGTCGAGCGGCGCGTTGAGCACGACGGGCGCCACCTGCGGCGCGGCGCCGAAGGTCAGTGCGGTCACCCCGGCCGCAGCGGCTCCGATAGTGGCGACGGCGGTCACCCCGGTGGCGAAGAATTTCATGGTCATGGTTGTCCCTTCGAGTCGGATACCGCAATCATTCTGCTGGTCATCGCGCATTCCGTGGCGACCCTACCCGGGCGTGTCCGGCTGCCGGCTCAACCAGTCTGGATTCGCCACTGGGCGGCGTCGCGTTGCTGACGCCAGAACTCATCGAAACGTCCACCTGCGGCCAGCAACCCGTCGACCGTGCCGTCCTCGATGACGGCGCCCGCGTCGAGGAACAACACCCGGTCTACATGACGGATGCTGGCCAACCGGTGGGCGACGATCACCCGGGTGCGGGGCCGCGGGTCCGCGGTGAGCGCATCGACCACGGCGGCCTCGTTCTCGGTGTCCAGCGCGCTGGTCGCCTCGTCGACCAGCAGTATCGGGGCCGGCTTGAGCAACGCGCGGGCGATGCTGACCCGCTGCCGCTCACCGCCGGACAACGCCGAGCCGGCCTCACCGACCATCGTCTCGGCGCCGGCCGGCAGCCGTCGGGTGAGTTCGTCGACCCGGGCCAGCGCGACCGCGCGGCTGAACTGCGCGTCGTCGGCGGTCGGGTCACCGACGGCCACGTTCTCACGGATGGTCCCGTGAAACAGGTACGGGTGCTGGAACACCACGCTGCTGGCGGCGCGGCGCGCCCCGGTATCGAGTTCGGCGACGTCGACGCCGTCGATCAGGACGCGGCCGCCGTCGGGCTGATACAAGCCGGCGATCAGCGCCAGGATCGTGCTCTTGCCCGAGCCGGACGGACCGACGATCGCCGTCGTGGTGCCCGGTTGCAGTGTGAAGCTCACGCCGTCGAGCACCGGCGCGCTCGCGCCGCCGTAGCCGAAGACGACGTCGTCGAACTCGATCAGCGGCGCGAGGTGGCCGCGACGGGTTTCGGTTCCCGCCGCCAGCACCGGAGCGCTGAGCACCGAGCGGATCCGGTCGAGGGTGGCGCGGGCGCTTTCCAGCGCCGGCCCCAGCTCGCTGATCGAGGTGAACGGCTCCAGGTAGCGGGCGATGACCACGAGCAGCGCGATCGCCTCGGGCACACTCAGCGTGTGCGTGACCGTCAACACCGTTGTGGCGCCGGCGAACAGAATCAGTGCGAGCTGGCCGGCCAGGCTGAACAGCAGCTGGCCGGGGACCTGCATGGCCAGCAACCGCATGGTCGCGCCGTGCTGGGCGGCCAGCGCGTCGCCGACCATGCTGCGGGCCGGCTCGACGCGCCGGGCGGCCCGCAACGCCTGCTGAGTCCGGGCGAATTCGATGATCCGCTCGGTGAGCGACGTATTCGCCTCGGCCGCGGCCTGATCCGCGCGACGAGCCAGCCGGGCCGATGCCCCCAACGCTGCGAGCAGCAGCGGTACGCCGCCCAGGGCGGCGGCGCCGAGTTGCCACGACACCGGCAACAGGGCCACCGCGATGGCGGCGGGTAGCAGCACGGCGGTGACCAGCGGCGTGAGCAGGTTGACGGCGAGCCCGACGAGTTCGGGTCCGGTCGCGGCGATCGCCTGCCGGGCCGTCGCGGTGTTGTCGGCGCTGAACCAGTCCAGCCGCAACTCGGGCAGCCGGTCCGCGACCCCGTGCTGGGTGTGGTCGAGCACCGCGAAGCCCAGATCGAAACCGATTCGCGCGGTGGCGGTGTCGATCGCCCAGCCGGCCACCGTCGCGGCTGTGAGCCAGACCAGCCAGACCAGCGCCCGCTGTGGCGCGTCGCTGAACAACGCTGCCACCAGCGGCACCAGCAGAACGGTGCCGACGGCCCGCGCGATCACCGAAACCAGGGCGAGCACGGAATACACGATGACCTTGCCGCGATGCTCCGCGGGGACGAGGCCGACCCAGGTGCGGATCATCGGGCGGCCTGCGGCGAACTCGTCGCGGTGACCGGATCGCGGCGGCCGCTGTCCCACAGTCGCCGGTAGCGTCCGTCGGCGGCCAGCAACTCGTCGTGGGTGCCCTGTTCGGCGATCCGGCCGTGGTCGAGTACGACGATCTGGTCGGCCCCGGCGATGGTGTGCAGCCGGTGCGCGACCACCAGCACCGTGCGTTCTCGGGTCAGCCGGTTGAGCGCTTGCTGCACAAGGTATTCCGACTCGGGATCGGCGAACGCGGTGGCCTCGTCGAGGATCAGGACATCGGTGTCGGCGAGGATCGCGCGGGCGATCGTCAGCCGTTGACGTTCGCCACCGGACAGGCCGCCGGCAGCACCGAGCATGGTGTCGTAGCCGTGCGGCAGCCGCAGGATGCGCTGGTGGATCTGGGCTTCGCGCGCCGCGGCCTCGATCTGCGCGCGGGTGGCGTCGGGGACGGCCAGCGCGATGTTCTCGGCGACGGTTGCGTGCACGAGCTGGGTTTCCTGCAGGACGAATCCGACTCGGGTGTAGAGCTGGTCGGCGGTCAGCGACCGGATGTCTTGTCCGTCAACGATGATCGCGCCGTGCTGCACGTCGTAGAAGCGGGCCAGCAGCGCAGCCAGCGTCGACTTCCCGGATCCGGAGGGGCCGACCAGCGCGGTGACGGTGCCGGAGCGCAGCGTCAGCGACACGTCGTGCACCACCGGGACGCCGGGCCGGTAGCCGAAGGTGACCCGGTCGAACACCACCGAGTCTCCGGATACCTTCGGCGGCTCGGCGCACACCGACAGTTCCGGCTCGTCGAGAGCGATCTGCAGCCGCCCCGCCGCCGCCAAGCCGGCGCGGATACCGCCGAGTCCGTAGCCGACGTTGAGCAGCCTGGCACCGAACGTGGTGCCCAGCAACAGGAACGGCAGCAAGTCGACGGGCAGCATGTCGTCGGCGACGACATGCAGCGTGCCGGTGCCGGCTATCAACCACAGGAATGTGGTGGGCCGGGTGACCAGGTCCATCAAGGCTTTCTTGCCGGCCAGCGGGCGCTGCCAGTCGGTCAGGAAGCCGACGTACTCGTCGAGTCGGCGGCGGAAAGACGATGCGGCCGCCCCACCGAATACCCGGATCACCGGCTGGCCCTCGAGATACCCGCCGGCCTCGCTGCTCATCCGCTCGGCCCAGCGTTGCGACTGGGTGATGCGCGGGCCGGACGCAATCGTCATCGACGACGCCAACACCAGATAGAACAGCACCGGAATGAACAGCACCAGCGCCACCCGCCAGTCCACCACGAACAGGTAGGCCAGCACCGCCAGCGGCGCGACCATCGCCGCGACCGCGTCCGGGATGGCATGGGTGACCAGGTAATGCAACGACAGTGTGTCGTCGGCGACGAGTTGTTTGATCGACCCCGAACCGCGGGCGGTGAACCAGCCCAACGGCACCCGCGACAGTTTGCTCAGCAACCGCGAGCGCAGGCCCCGGGCATACCGCGCATCCACCACGTGCAGCCACAGTGTCAGCGCGGCACCCAGCAGGGTGCCGACGCCGAGCAGGGCCACCGCCGCGAAGCCGGTCTCACGCAGTCGCGACGCCTCGGCGCCGGCCAGCAACTGCCGAGCCAGCTCGACCAGCAGCAGAAACGGCGCCAACTGGATCACCGTGATGATGGCTTGCAGCACTCCGGACGCGATGAGCGCCGAACGCAGTGGTGCCAGCAATCGGTTCGCGGCCTGGGCGCGCCAGCGACCCTGCACCGCCGGCGCACTCTGCGCGCCAACGCTTTCCGGGTCGCCGGTGAGCGGTTGGTTGACCGGCGCCACGGTCTCGGGGTCTTTGGAGACCGCCGGTCGTTCGCCGCGGCGGTTGCCCATCTCGCGGCCGGCGCTCCAATAGGCCTGCGCGTGGATCTCGGATTTGGGGAAGCCGAATTCGTTGCGCAGCCGGGTCCGGACGTGCTTGAGCGTGCCGGCCTCCGGTGTCGCCCAGGCGTACCAGTCGGACCAGTCACGGGTCTCGATGGCCGCGCCGAGGGATTTCTCGTCGCGGCGGGTGACCCAGTGCAGCCGCAGCCGCGGGTGTGGTGCGATCGGGATCTGCCGGTCGGCCTCGTCGCGCTGTTCGAGGTACACCTCGATCGGGACGTCTTCGGCGACGACGCCGATGATGCCGTTGATGCCGGGAATCGATGCCGCGTCACCGATCAGCAGGTAGCCGGCCGGGTGCTCGTCGGGGATGTCGAAACGCGACGAGCCCATCAGCGACATCACCGCAATGGTCGCGCCGGGTTCGGCGGTGCGGGCCCACCTCGAGGCCGGGCCGGCCGGGTCGTGCAACACGACATCGATGGCGAAACGACCAGCCGGCGCGTCGGCTTCGGAGATCGTGTACGCGCGTTGGAATTCGGTGGTCGATCCCTCGGGGTCGGGGAACCAGAACCGCAGCCAGGCCGCGGGTTCAGCCTGGGCATCGCGGAACAGGGTCGGCGACTCCATCCGGATGCGCACGAAATGTGGTGCGATGCGCACAGTTTCGAGGACAGTCGCGGTGTGGTCGCGGGCGCCGAAGCCCCGCAGCATCGCGCCCTGCAAACCGCGTGCCATCAGTGGTCCATCGACTCGCGCAGACTCCGGGGCCGCATGTCGGTCCAGTTCTCCTCGACGTAGGCCAGGCACTCCGCACGTCCGGCCCCGCCGAAGACCGTGCGCCAACCGGATGGGATGTCGGCGAAGGTCGGCCACAGGCTGTGCTGGTCTTCGTCGTTGACGAGGACGACGAAGGTGCCGTTCTCGTCATCGAAGGGATTGGTGCTCATCAATTCTCCTGGTGAAGGTGTTGGTGTTGGAGCCCAGATCGGCACCGAGCACCCGGTCGGACAGCAGCCCCAGACAACTGAGGTTCGGAAAGCCGGGCCCCTGGTTGAGCCCGGCGAGGTTGGGTAAGAACAACTTTGGTGCGACATCGATGACGGCGAGGTCATGGCCGATGGCCTCGGTGACACGATCCCCGGTCAGCGGGCCGCCGAGGCCCAGTTCCAGCAGGTCGAGGGCGTCCTGGCTGAACAACGAAGTGAACCAGAGCGGGTCGGCGCCCGACCCGTCGACGACCAAGTCGAAACCGTGCACGGTCTCCAGGTTTTCGCTGCCCCGGTTCGTCGACAGCGTCAGCCTGATCTGCCCGTCGCGACCCACCGCGTGGGCTACCCGCCCGCGCAGGTGCCGGATGCGGTCGTCGGCCAGCAAGGCGTCCTGGACGGTGGAGGAGAACACCCCGCGGTCGGTGCGGGCGATCGCGTCGCGCCGCTCGTCCACCGTCAGCGCGGTCCAGTCACGGGGGTCGGAGAACAGCGCATTCTCGAAAAAGCTCTCGCCGCGGGTGAACAACGTCACCTGCGGCGAGATCACCGTGATGGTGGAAACCCGATGCCGGAAAAGCTCATTCAGCATCGCAGCCGCGGTCTCCCCGCCGCCGATCACCGCCACCCGCTCGGCGTTGATCCGATCCTGCTGCCCGGCGCGATGCCAGAACTGCGCGATCGACAACACCGCCGGATTACCCGGCAGCAGCGAGCGTTCGGCCTGTCCGGGGCCGGTGATCATCAAACCGTCGGCACGCACACATGTTTCGCCGGTGTGCAGCGCCCACTGTTCACCGTCGACGGCGAGGCGGTGGACCTCGCCGCTGACCACGGTCATGCCGATCTCGTCGGCCACCCAGCGCAGATACTGACTCCACCGCCGGTGCGTCGGCGCCGGCCGTCCGCGGTCGATCCACTGGGCGAACTCACTGGTGATGATCAGATAGGACTGCCAGCTGTGCCGGATCATCCGCTCGTCGAGTTCGCCGTTGCGGCGCGGTACCAGCGACGAGCGGTACGGGAATCCGACGTCCTTCTCCGGGCTGGTGCCCAGCCGCTGCGCGCCGTCGGTCCAGCCCCCGCCGGCCTGCCAGTTGGCTCCGACCCCGGCCCGCTCGATGGCCACCACGTTCGGCGCCTCGACGCCCATCTCGCTCAGCACGTGCGCCTTGGCGGCCACCGCCACCGCTTTGGCGCCCGCGCCGAGTACGGCAAGCCTGGTCATGGCACCATCTCCTCGAGCGCCTGCGTCCAAAGCTGTTGCAGTATGGCGATATCCGACTCGCTGAGGATGTCGGGCAATGCCCGCCACTGTGTCACCAGCACCTGGTGCCCGGCACCGCCGAGCACGGTGGCGACCAGACTGAGCTCGTAGCGCACCGCGAGGTCGGGCTCCGGCAGCGGCGACACCCCGGTCAGCAGGCCGCGATCGAGCCACAGTCCGCCGGTTGCGCCGACGTCGGCGCGACCCAGATAGTTCAGCAGCAGCTGCGGCCCGTCGAAGGCAGCGAGCCCGCTTGCGGTGTCGCCGCGCAGATAGCGCAGTAACCCGTAATCCACACCGTCGCCGGGGATCGACGTGAGCAGTTCGCGCACCCGTCGCGGGTCGTCGGTGTCGATCCGCAACGGGTAGATCGCGCTGAGCAAGCCGACCGTCTCGGTGCTGTCGACGTCGTGGTCGAACAGCTGGTCGGCACGACCATGAGTTTCCAGCGCGAGCAGCGGCGCAGGTGTCGGTTGGCCGCGCTGCCGGCGCCACCGGGTGATCATCCGCGACGCGGCGGCGATTAGCACGTCGAACATCGGCAGACCCGAGTTGAGCAGCCCGGCGGTGGCGTCGACGTCGAGCATCGCCGTCTGCACCAGCAGTCCTGCGGCGCGGTCGCGGTGCGGCGCCAACCGCCGCTGACCGAGCTCGGGGTCGTCACCGGCGAGTTGGCTCGTCCAATACGGTTCGCTGTCAAGCGATTCCGCACGGGCGGTCATCGCGTGCACCCAGCGCCGGTAGCTGGTGTGCTCGCGGACGGGTGCCGGGACGTGTCCGGCCAGGACGGCGTGCACCGTGGCATCGAGTTCGCCGAGCACCACCTGCCACGACACCGGGTCCAGGGCCAGTACATGGGCGGCCAGCACCAGCACACTCTGGCCGCTCGATGGTCGTAGCCACGCTGCCGCGACGAGCTTTCCGCGTTCGGGGTCGATGCTCTCGATCGCGCGCCCGGTCTCAGCGGCGACGGCGGCTCGCAACTCACCCGAGACCTCGACTTCGGTGCAGAAGTCGCGCGGCCGATCGGGGTGCAGCGTCATGGTCGCGCGGTCCAGCCGGCTGCGCAACACTTCGTGACCGTCGAACACGGCTGCCAGCGACACTTTCAGCTGTCCACGGGTGACACCGTCGGGCAGCCGAATCGCCTCGGCCTGAGCCAGCCTGCGGGGCTCACCGAATTCGTAGAGCCAGTGCGCATTGGCCAGCAGCGGTATCGGGCCGCTTTCGGCGTCGGCGTGCGCCGTCGGACCGCCGGCTTCGGCGTCGATGGCGGCGGCGAGTTCGCGCACGCTGGCGCACTCCAGGATCAGCCTGGCCCGCAAAGCGATTCCGCGCCGGCGGGCCGCCTGCACCACCGAGAGCGCGACGATGCTGTCCAGGCCCAGCTCCAAGAAATCGGCCGTCGGGTCGATCTGGCTGACGTGCAGGATCTCGGCGAGCACTTCGGTGAGCGCCGACTCGGTCGCCGTGTCCGGCTCGAGGCCGCCCGACTCCGTCGGCGAGGCCGGGCCGAGGGCCGCCAGAGCAACTTCGTCGAGTTTGCCGTTTGGGGTCAACGGCATGTCGTCGACGGTCACGATGTGTTGCGGCACCATGTACCGCGGCAGCCGGCCGACCAGCATCCGGCGCAGCTCGGTCACCGACAGCGAGGCGCCCGCCACGTAGGCAATCAACCGGGGCACCCCGTGTTGCTCGCGCACCAGGACGCCGGCATGTCGCACGTCCGGGTGCGATTCGAGCACCATGGCGACCTCACCGGGTTCCACCCGATGGCCACGAATCTTCACCTGCGCGTCGGCGCGGCCGACGTAGTGCAGCGACCCGTCCGGTTGACGCCGCACCAAATCCCCGGTGCGGTACATCCGCGTCCCCGCGGCGAACGGATCAGCGATGAAGCGCTGCGCGGTCTCGGGGCCGCGGCCCAGGTAGCCGCGGGCCAATTGTGCTCCGGCGAGGTACAACTCGCCTACGATGCCGTGCGGTACCGGGCGCAGTGCGGGGTCCAATACGTAGCCGCGGGTGTGCCGGGTCGGGCGCCCGATCGACGGCTCGTCGTACTGGTCGACGGCTGCCACCACCGCCTCGACCGTGGCCTCGGTGGGGCCGTAACAGTTGAAGGCCGCCATCCCGGTGCGAGCACACTGGCTGCGGATGAACGACCAGGAACTACCGCCGAGCGCTTCGCCGCCGAGCGCGAGCACGGCCAGCGGCACCCGCGTCAGCAAACCCGATGATCTGAGTTGAGCAAACATCGACGGGGTGGTGTCGATGATGTCCAGACCGTGCTCGTCGATAACTGCAACCAGGGCTCCGGCATCGACCTGGGTGTGCTCGTCGACGACGTGCACGACGTGGCCGTCCAGCAGCGCGACCAGGGGTTGCCAGGCTGCGTCGAACGCGAACGACCAGGCGTGCGCGACGCGTAGCGGACGGCCCAACCGCGCCGACGCCGGTCGCAACACCTGGTCGAGGTGATCATCGGCATAGGCGCTGACCGCCGCGTGGGTTCCGATGACGCCCTTGGGTTCGCCGGTGGTTCCTGAGGTGAAAACCACATAGGCGGCGTGTGCGGGTTCGACTTCGACGGGCTGGAAGTCACTGGGCCCGTCGCCGCTGAACTTCTCGTCGATGACGATCTCGGCACCGCTCTGCCGCAGAATCGAATTCACCCGCTCGGCAGGCATATCCGGTTCCAGCGGCACATAGGTCGCGCCGACTTTGAGGGTCGCCAGGATCGCGACGACGTACTGCGGGCCGCGGGAAAGCTGGATGGCAACCGGTGTTTCGGCACCGACGCCGCGTGCCACCAGCGCACCTGCCAGTCGATTGGCGGCCTCGTCGAGTTCCCGGTAGCTCAGCGATCCGTCCGCCCACGTGACGGCCGGGCGATCGGGCACCCGCGCGGCCACCGCGCTGAATCGAGTATGGATGCCTTGCGCCGGAATGGTTTTCGCCGAGCCGACTGCGCCGGCTTCGTCGGCCAGCAGCACGCTGACATCGCGTAGCGGCCGATCCCAGTGTCGCAGCAACCGGTCCGCGGTGCACAGCAGTCGTTCGCCGAGTGCGGCAGCCGTGGTGTGTCCGATCGCGCCGTCGATGACCTCGACCATCAGGACCAGGCCTTCTTCGGCCATGTGCGCGGCCAGCACGATCGGAAAGTGGGTGAGGCTCTCCACGGCAGCCGGCCGGAACGTGACGCCGGTACCGGCCAGCTGGTCTCCGGCGGCCATGGCACCGGTCGGGAAATTCTCGTAAACCAGCAGGGTGTCGTACATCTCGCCGACGCCGCCGATGGCCCGTAGTTGCGCGTGTCCCAGATAGCTGTGATCGCGCAGGATCGCCGAATCACGTTGCACGGCCCGGCACAACTCACCGACCGGTGTGACGGCATCCAGCCGTACCCGGAGCGGGACGGTGTTGATGAACAGCCCGACCATGGTCTCGACGCCGGCCAACTCCGGGGGCCGACCGGACACCGTGACCCCGAACACGACATCGTCGCGGTCGGTCAGGCGGGCCAGGATGACCGCCCACGCCGTCTGCAGCAGCGTGTTGAGCGTGACCCCATGGGAACGTGCCCCGCTAACCAGCCGCTCGGTACCCGCGGTGGGCAACTGCAGCTCGGTGCGCTGCGGCAGACGTGTCGACGTGCGGGCGGCGTCCTGGCCGCCGAATGCGGCAGCGAGCAGCGTCGGACCGGGCAGACCGGCGAGGTGCTCGCGCCAAAGCCGTTGACTGGCTTGCTGATCGCGGCTCGCCAGCCAGCCGATGTAGTCGCGGTAGGGCCGTGCGGCGACTGGCAGCGCCGCCAGGTCGCCACCCGCGCGGTACAGGGTCATCATCTCCGCGACGAACACCGGCAGCGACCAGCCGTCGATCACGATGTGATGCGCGGTGATCACTAACCGCCAACGCGCAGACGGCAGTTCGATCAGCAGAAACCGGAGGGCGGGCAGCCGCTCGAGGTCGAACGGCCGTCGACGCTCGTCGAGTTCGATCGCTTCGGGGTCGGCCTCGACGGCGCTGACCTCGCGCCACGGCAGGTCGACTCGCGACGGCACGATCTGCACCGGGCGGGCGATCCCCTGGCTGAAGAAGCTGGCCCGCAGATTCGGGTGGCGGACCAACATCGTCGCCGCGCAATCGCGGAGCAGCGCGACGTCCAGAGAGCCGAAGAGGTCGGCGGCCATGCCGATCACGTACGGGTCGTCGGCGGCCGATTCAGCCAGGGCGGTCAGCGAATACAGACCCTCCTGAAGAGGACTCAGCGCCATCACGTCCTCGATGCCGGGGGTGCGGTCGGCGTGAGCCTCGTTGGCCGTCAAGAGGTTTCGCCCCGCGAGGTCGCCCACAGTTGAGTGACCGCGGCCAAGTCGTCGGCCGACAACCCCGAGGTCGTCATCGGCTCGAACCGCGCTGCGTCGTCCGGGCCGGGGTCGGCGTGAATCGGCAGCGCATCGACCGCGGCGGCCAGCTGCTCAACCGTCGGGTTCTGGAAAATCATCCGCGGGCTGACCGCCAGCCCGACCGCCCTGGCCCGCGAGGCCAATTGCACCGACAGGATGCTGTCGCCGCCGAGGGAGAAGAAGTCGTCGAAGCGTCCGACCTGCGGTGTTGACAGCACGTCGGCGATGACCGCGGCCAACGCACGCTCGGTGTCGGTGCGTGCCGGCTCGGTGTGGCCGCCGGTGCGCACCGCCGGGCGCGGCAGCCCAGGCCGATTCAGCTTGCCCGACTCCGTCTTGGGCAACGCGTCGAGCACGGTCAGCGAGGACGGCACCAGGTATCCGGGCAGCGTCGCGCCGATTGCGGCACGCACCGTGGCGGCGTAAGCCGCTCTCTCGGCCGGGTCGGCGATGCGATGCTGGGGCACGACGTATCCGGCGAGGCTGGTGCCGTCGTGCACCTCCCAGGTGCGGGCGGCCGCGGCGGCGACGCCGTCAACGGCAGCCAGGGCCGCCTCGACTTCGCCGAGCTCGACCCGGAATCCGCGCACCTGTACCTGATGGTCGGCGCGGCCGGCGAACTCCAGCCGGCCGTCGTCGGTCCAACGGGCCAGATCGCCGCTGCGGTACAGCCGGCCGCCGGGTTCGGCGGCGAACGGATTGGCGATGAACCGCGTCGCAGTAAGCGCAGCCCGCTTCCAGTATCCGCGGGCCAATTGGTCACCGGCATAATACAACTCGCCGACCACGCCGACCGGAACCGGCCGCAGTCCGTCGTCCAGCAGGTAGGCCTGCGCCCCGGCCACCGGCGAGCCGACCAGCGGCGTCGGGGCGCTCAGCCGTCCACGCGACATCGCCCCGCAGGTCTCGGTCGAGCCGATGTTGTTCAGCAACTCCGGCCCCCGGTCGCCGGCCTCGACGCAGACGGCCGTCAACCGCTGCAGCAGCCGAGTGCTGACCGGCTCTCCGCCGCACACCAGCCTCGCCAGCGATCGCACCGACCCCGGCGCACTGTCCACCAGCGCCGACACCAGGCTGGGCACCGCGGTGAGCTGGGCGACGGACTCGCGTTGGATCAGCGCGCCGAGCGCCTCGGCGTCGCGATACTCGGCGTCGTCGGCCAGGATCATCGTGGCGCCCGCCGCCAGGCCGGCCAACAATTCCATGCCGCCTTCCAGGAACGTCATCGACGCCTGCGACAGCCGAATATCGGGACCGCGAGGCGGATAGTGGCGTAGCTGCCAATCGATCCGGGCGGCCATCGCACGCTGAGTTCCCACCGCGCCCTTCGGCTTTCCGGTCGATCCGGAGGTGAACACCAGATACATCGGGTCCTCGGGGTGCGGTGGGCGCGGCCGGGGGGTCGGCCGCGGCGCTCCTTCGATCGCGGCTCGCACCGCGGGATCGTCGAGTGAGATGACGGCCGCCGCCGACTCCCCCGGCATGGTGTCCAGCGCCTCCACCGTCGCCACCACCACCGGTGGTTGTACGTCGTCGAGCATGAACTGCTTGCGCGCCAACGGATATCCTGGATCGATCGGGCAGTACGCCGCACCGGCTTTGACGATGCCGACCAGCGCCACCACCATGTCGATGCCCCGACGTGTCGACAGCCCGACGAAGCAGCCCGGACCCACCCCGCGGTCGGCGAGCAGCACCGCCAGGTTGTCCGAACGGCGATGCAGTGCAACGTAGTCGAGATCCGCACCGGCGCAGCGCACCGCGACCCGGCCGGCCTCGCACTGTCGACTGGCCTGCAGCACGTCCGGGACGGTCCGCGGCCGGTCGCTCGGTGCCTGCTCGCCGCGGCTCCACTGCGTCAGGATGCGCTGATGTTCCCGTGGGTCGGCCAGCACCACATCTCGCAAACTCTGGTCGAGGTCGCTGGCAAACTCCGTGACGACGCGCGTCAGCCAGCCCGCGAACCGCTCGATAGTGTCCCGTCGGTAGAGCTCGGTGCGGAAGATCAGCGCACCCAGGTAGCCTGCGGAGCCGGAGTCGTCGGATCCGTCGGTGCCGAAGAAGTTGACGCTGAGGTCGGCGTGCGCCATGTCGAACACGGGATCCAGCGACGAGCACACGGTGTCCTGCCCGCCATCAGGCGCCGACTCGATCACGCGCATGGCAGGCAGGTGGTCGCGGACGTGCACGATCACCTGGAACAACGGATTGCGTGACAGCGATCGGACCGGGCTGACGCTGTCGACCACCCGGTCGAACGGCAGGTCCTGGTTGGCGTAGGCGGCCAGCCCGGTCTCCCGAGCCCGGGCCAGCACCTCTCGCAGCGTGGGATTGCCGCGTAAGTCGTTGCGCAGCACCAGGATATTGACGAAGAAGCCGATCAGCTGATCGAGCTCTGTTTCGGTGCGCCCGGCGACCGGTGTGCCGAGCGGAATATCGACGCCGCTGCCGGCCTTGTGCAGCACCACCGCGACGGCCGCCTGCAACGCCATGAACTCGGTGACACCCAATTCCCGGCAGCGGTCGGCGAGCTTGGCCCGGGTGGCCGCGTCGATGCTGAAGGTGACGGATTCGCCGTCGCCGCTGGGCAGCGGCGGGCGCGCGAAGTCGGGTCGCAAGCCGCTGTCTTCGGGCAGACCGGCCAGCCGGCCGGTCCAGTAGTCCCGCTGCTCGGCGGCGACCGCGGACTCGGGGGCACCCGGATCTCCCAGGAACTCACGTTGCCAGGCAGCGTAATCGGCGTACTGCACCCGAAGCGGGGGCCACGACGGAGCGGCGCCGTCGCGGCGGGCCCGATAGGCGGTCAGCATGTCGGCGAACAGCACCCCGGCCGACCAGTGGTCGGCGGCGATGTGGTGCACGACCAGCGAGAGGACGTGCGCTCGGCCGTCGTCCAGCACGGCGACCCGGATCGGCCATTCCCGGTCCAGCGCGAAGCAGTGCCGGCGCTCGGCCTCCAGCTCGTCGGTGAGCCATGCATCGCCGTTGCCCGCGGCCCGGCGCACCGCGAGTTCGGCCCACGGATCCACCACCTGGTAGGGGACGCCGTCGTCGTCCAGATATGTGGTGCGCAGAATGTCGTGGCGTGCCACGACGTCACCGACGGCGGCTATCAGCGCGTCGATGTCCCACGGCCCGGTCAGCCGCGCGGCGAACGGAATGTTGTTGACCGGACTCGGCCCGTCGACGCGGTAGGTGAACCAGCTACGCAGTTGCGCTGCCGACAGCGGCGACGGCTGGTCGTGAGTGGCCGCGATCAGCGTGGGCCGGGACTGCCCGCGCGTGCCGGCCCGTAGCGCGTCGACCCGTTCTGCCAGCGCTGCCACCGTGTCGAGCTCGAAGACATCGCGGATGCCCAGCTCGACAGCGTATTCCGAACGAATCCGGCTGACCAGCTTGGTAGCCACCAATGAATGGCCGCCCAGATCGAAGAACGAGTCGTCGACGCCGATCCGGTCGTGGCCGAGCAGGTCGGAAAACATGGTGGCGATCCGGCGTTCGGTGACAGTGGACGGGTCGCGGTACTCGGTATGCGCGGTGATCTGCGGCTCCGGAAGTGCAGCGCGGTCGATCTTTCCGTGCGTGGTGATCGGAATCTCGTCAATCACCACGTAGCCGGCCGGGGTCATGTACTCCGGCAGCGCCGCCGCTACTCGTGCGCGAATCCGTGCCAGGTCAACGCTTTCGCGGTCGGCGCCGTCAGACGGGGTCAGGTATCCCACCAGGCTCTTGCCCAACCCCGGCAGATCGCCGGCCACCACGACGGCCTGGCCGACGCTGGGATCGACGGCGATCGCGGCAGCAACCTCACCGAGTTCGATGCGGAACCCGCGGATCTTCACCTGCTCGTCAGCGCGGCCGACAAACTCGATGTCGCCATCGGCGTTGCGGCGCGCCAGATCACCGGAACGGTACAGCCGGGCGCCAGGGGTGAACGGGTCGGGCACAAAGCGCTCGGCGGTCAGACCGGGCCGGCGGTGGTAACCACGGGCCACATGCGTTCCACCGATGTAGATTTCGCCGATCACCCCGACCGGGACCGGTTGCAGCGCATCGTCGAGGAGATGTATCTGGGTGTTGATCTTCGGGCGGCCGATCGGCACCATCCGGGTGCCCTGCGCACCCTGCACCGGGTAGCTGGTGGCGTTGACGATGGTTTCGGTAGGCCCGTAAAAGTTGTAGAGCAGAGCGTCGAAGGTGGCGTGAAATTTGTCGGCGATCTCACCGGGCAGCGGTTCGCCGCCGATCGGCACCCGGCGCAGGGTGCGCCACTGGTTGACGCCCGGCAGCGAGAGGAACAGGCCGAGCAGTGACGGGACGAAGTGCATCGAGGTGATGCCTTCGCGCCGCAGCAGTTCGGTCAGGTAGCCGATGTCACGCAGGCCGTCCGGCCGCGGAATCACCAGCCGGGCACCGCAGATCAGTGTTCCGAAGATCTCGCCGATGGACACGTCGAAGCTGGGCGAGGCCACCTGCAGCAGGCGGTCGGTCTCGTCGACGCGGTATTCATCGCCGAACCAGACGAAGTATTCTGCGATCGGTGCATGCGGCACCGGGACGCCCTTGGGTAGCCCGGTGGAGCCCGAGGTGTAGATCAGGTAGGCCGTGTTGGCGGGGCCTAGCGGGCGCAGCAGCTCGGTGGGCTCGCTGTCGGGGTAGTCCGCCAAGCCGGTAACCGGTTCGTGCAGAACCAGTTTCGCCTCGGCATCGTCGAGGATGAAGTTCCGTCGGTCATCCGGATAGGTTGGGTCGATTGGCAGGTAAATGGCGCCGGCTTTGAGGACGCCCAGCGCGGTGATGACCAGTTCCGGAGATTTGTCGAGCAGCACTGCCACCCGGTCCTCGGTGCCGATGCCCTGCTCGATCAGCCAGTGCGCCAGCCGGTTCGCCTCAGCGTCGATCTCGCGATAGCCGTACTGCCGGCCCTCGTAGACGACGGCGACGGCGTCGGGGGTCAGCGCCGCCCGCCGGGCGACCAGGCCCGGCAGCGTGCTGGCAGGGGTATGGAAGTCCGGCCCGGCCGAGACCTCACGCAGCCATTCGGCGTCTCTGTCGCTCATCAACGCACACGCCGACAGCGTGGTGTCCGGGTTCGCCAGCGCGTGCTCCAACAGCACGCCGTAGTGCCGCAACAGTTGATCCACCAGGGCACGATCGAGAACCTCGACCAGGTATTCGGCCTCGACAACGGCTTGCGTGCCATTGAGTTCGATCATCAAGCCGAGCGGCAACTGGCTGATGTGGGACCGCAGCTCGGCGCGCTCGCAGTGCACGCCGGGTGGGCTGAAGCCGCCGCCGTCGGGCTCGCGTAATCCGAAGCTGACCCGCGTCATTCGCTCGGCACCGTGCCGGCGGTCGGGATTGGATTCGCGCACCAGCCATTCCAGGTCGACGCGGGAATGCGCCAGGGCACCGACCGCGCTGTCCCTGGTCTGCGCGAGCAACTCCCGGAACGTCATCCGCGACGCCGGCCGCAGCCGCAGCACCAGCGTGTTGCCGAAGTAGCCGATCGCGTTCTCGGTTCCGGCGCCGCGATTGAGCACCGGGGTCGCGACGAGGAAGTCCGACGCGTGGGTATACCGATGCAGCAGCGCGCTGAACGCCGCCATCAACACCATGTAGGGCGTGGCGCCGGTCTCTGTGGCGAGGGCCGCGGCCCGGTCGAGGGTTTCTGCCGACAGCCGCGCGGTGGCCCGCTGGGCCCGCCAGGTGCTGGGGACCACCGACCCGTTGGGTCCGGGAAGTTCCAGCGGCTCGGGCAGATCCGTCATCAGCGAACGCCAGTACGCCACGTCTTCGGCGGTGCTGCGGACCGGTTCGGCCACCGCCACGGTCGATGCCGGCGCGGCACGGCCCGGGTCGGTGTAGGCGCGCATCAGGTCGGCGAAGAACGGCGCCCACGACCCGTCATCCCAGGCGATGTGATGCGCGGTGAACAGCAGCATCAGCTCGTCGGCACCCGTGCGCGCGACGGCGATCCGCAGCGGGGAATCTTTGGTCAGGTCGAACGGCTGGTGAAACTGCCGCTGCGCCAGGACTTCCAGCCGGAGCCGGCGGGCCTGCTCGGCAAGGCCGCACAGATCGTGCTCCGCCCAGTCCGGGCGTAGGCCGTCGTGGATCACTGGGTGCGGATCGCCGTCGCTGCCGGTCCGATACGTCGTGCGCAGCACCGGGTGGCGCACCGCGACGGCGTCCACCGCGCGCCGCAGCCGCACGACGTCGACGTCGCCGCGGACGCGATAGGAGACGCAGATGTTGAGCAGCGCGCCGTCCGGGTCGAGCGACTGCGCCAGCCACATCCGGCGTTGCCCGTCGGACATCGCCGGGCGCTGTGCAACGACACCGACGTCGGGTCTGGCCAGGCCACGCTCGGCGATCTTGCGGCGCAACAACTCCAGACGCTGCGCCGCCAACGTGTCCAGCCCGGTGGTGTCGGTCACGCGTGGGCACCAACCTTCCCCATCTGCTGGCCGTTGGCCGCACCCAGGACGTCGATCAGTTCGTTGACGGTGATTCCGCCGAGCATCCGCGCCAGCGGGGCCGACTGGCCCACCGTCCGGCGCAGCCGCCGCCGCAGGTCGAGCGCCAGCAGCGAGTCCAGTCCCAAGTCGATCAACGACGCGGTCGCGTCGATCGCCGCCGAGTCGCCCAGGTGCAGGGTTGCCGCGAGTTCGGCGTGCACCAGGTCAGCCAGAGGTCGGGTACCCACGTCGTTGTGCAGCCGACCGTCTTCGTTGCCGGCGGGCTGGTGGAACGGCATCGGCATTCCCTGGCTCTGAAAGAACACCCTGAGGCGGTCGAAGTCGGCGTGGAAAATCAGTGGGTCAGCAGCGAACCGGCGCAGGCCGGCGGCCACCGCCGACTCGGCTGGCATCGCGATCAGGCCCGAGCGCTCAGTGCGGGCAACCTCCGCGGCCGTCACCACTCCGGCGTCCTGCCACAAGCCCCACCGAATCGCGACGCAGTCCGCACCGCTTGCGCGCAGTTGCGCGGCCAGCACGTCGAGCATCCGGTTGGAGGCCGCGTAGGCGGCGTGACCGGCGCCACCCCAGACACCGAAAACCGACGAGCAGGCCAGAATCCGGCATTGCGGCTGCAGGGGCCACCCGTCGGCCAGCGCGGCCAAACCGACCACTTTCGCAGCGCAGACGGCGGCCACGTCCGCGCCGGTCAACTCGGCACGTCCGGATGCCACGGCGATTCCCGCGGCGTGAATCACCAACGAGGCGCCGGTATCGGCGAACTCAGCCGCGACCGCCGCCACCGCGGCGCGGTCGGTGATGTCGCAGGGCGGGGCATGCACCTGGACGGGCCGCCGACCAACCAACGTGCGCACCGCGTCCGGCTCGATACCATTGCGGCTCAACAGGACAACTCTGCGCGCGCCGCGTTCGATGCAATGCCGGGCATAGCGCAGGCCGATTGCTCCGCTACCGCCGGTGATCACCACGTTCTCCAGCGCCGCCGCATCGAGCGGCCGGACACCGGTGGGTTCGCGTTCTTCGCGCAGGGTCCGGATATAGCGGCGTGGCTGAGCGCCCGCGCCAGTGCGCAGCGCCAGCACACCGGCGGCACCGAGTAGCACGTCGAGAGCGGCAACCGCAGTGTGCGGGTCGACGTCGCCCGCCGGCAGGTCCAGGGTGCCGAAGGTCTGGTCGCCGAATTCGAAACCGATGCTGCGGTGCATCGCGGCCAGGGCCGCCTGTGCGGGCCGGGTGGCAGGGTCGTTGGCGACGACCCGCTCGCCGCCGGCGGTGAGCAGCCAGACGGCTCGGCATTGCGGGCCGACGATCGCGTCATAGTCGGGCAGTCCCGCGTCCATCCGGCCGGCGATCTGCGCAACAGCTTCCGCCGGGTCCAGTTCATAGAGCGTGGGTGCCAGCACCGCAACGATTTCCGCGTCGGCCGGCGACACCATCCGATATCCGGAGTGGGTCGTGGCGGCCGCGCTGAGCCGTCCCCCGCCATCGCCGACGATCGCGATCGCGCGCCGGGCCGAGGCGGCCGGTGTCGGCGCATCGACGGGCTGCCAGTACTCGACGGCAACGGTCAACGGGTTTTCCGCAGTGGCGATCTTGGCGGGTTCCGGTGCGACCCAGAGGTGCACGGCCCGCATCGGGGCGTTCGGGAAACCGCGCAGCGGTGACGCAAGCTGCGAGGGCATCGCCTCGATCCACGCATAGCCCGGCTGGGCGATCGCAGCCGCGGCGATGTTCGCCGACAGCGCGTCGGCGACCGACCCATCGCGGTGAACCGAACCGAGAATCATCGCCGAGTCGTCGCCGACCAGTTCGTCGAGCGAGTACAGCAGCGACGGGTGCGCCGACATCTCGATGAAGGTGTCGGCCCCGCACTTTTGGGCGGCTGGCACTGCGCGGTCGAAACGGACTGTGCTGCAGAGGCTTTCGTACCAGTACCGGGAGAAGTTCACGTCGCCGCCGACTTCGGCGCCGGCCGCCGATCCGATGAAGGATAGCGGCCCGTCGCGGAACACCGACCTGGGTTGCAGGTTGTCCAGCTCGGCGCCCAGCGGCCGCAGCGCGCTGGTGTGGCCCGGATAGTCCACCTTCAGTTGTTGGGCGAACACACCACGCGCCTGGGCGCAGCGCGTTGCCGCGGCCACCGCATCGTAGTCACCCGACACCACCGTTGCCGACGGCCCGTTGACGGCGGAGATCTCCAACCAGCCTGGTGTCGCACCGATCAGCGCCTGCACCTCGTCGACACCGAGACCGAGCACCACCATCGCGTAGCGGCCGGTCAAGCGGCCGACCACGGTTGCCCGCGCGCCGACCAGTGCGGCGGCGTCGGCCAACGAAATCTTCTCGGCCACATACGCCGCCGCGACGTCACCGAGGCTGTGGCCGACGGTGATCGCGGGCAGCACGCCGCCGAACTTCCACTGCGCCGCCAAACTGACCGCATGGGTGAACTGGGCGCCCTGAATCTCGGTCCGCAACCACTCTCGCTGCCCATCGCTCTGCAGGTACCGCAGCGGTGACGGGAACCCGGCGGCGACGAATGCCTCTGCACAACGGTCGGCTTCGGCGCGATACGCGACCAGCAACCGGTAGGCCTCCGCCCCCATCGACTGCCACTGGTTGCCCTGGCCGGGGAACACGAACGCGACACATGGCGCAACGCTTCTCGATGAACAGGCCACCAGCGGATGCTCGTCGCCGTGCGCCAGCGCCGACAGGGCTGCTGTCAGCTCGCCGCGGTCGGCCGCCCGGACCACCGCGCGGTGCCGTCGCACCCGCCGCAGCCGAAGCAACGTGGAGGCGACCTCGACGGTCGGATCGTGGTCCGTCGCGACACGGTCGAGGTAATCGAGAATCGCCGAGGCGTCCTGGCCGATCAGCCGCTCGTCATGCGCTGACAGCAACACCGGCACCCGGCCGTCGGGCAGTGGTCGCGCGAGCATCACGCGACCTCGGGCAGTGCGACGAGGACATGGGCGTTGGTGCCGGCGATCCCGAATGCCGACGTGGCGGCCACCCGCTGCCCGTCGACCGCGGGCCATGCTGTCAACGTTGTTGCGAGGCGCAAACCCTGCTGTTCCCAATCGATTTCGGAGCTGGCTTGGTCGACGTGCAGTGTCGGCGGTATCGCGTTGTGTTCGGCGGACACCAGAATCTTGGCCAGGCCCAGTGCCCCGCTCGCGGCCAGCGCGTGACCCAGATTCGACTTCACCGACCCCAACAGCGCGCCGCTGCCGGGTTCGGTGTCGCCGTATGTTTGGGCCAACGACTGCAGTTCGGTGCGGTCGCCGAGCCGGGTGCCGGTGCCGTGTCCTTCGACCATGCCGACGTCGTCGGGACGGATTCCTGCCTCGGCCATCACCCGGCGGAACAGGCTGACCTGCGCCGCGCCGCTCGGGGCGCTCAGTCCTGCGCTGCGGCCGTCGTGGTTGGTGGCGCTGGCGAGGACCTCGGCCAGGACCTGGCGCCCGTCGCGCCGTGCCGCCGACTTTCGCTGCAGCACGAAGACCGCCGCCCCTTCGGCCCAGACGGTTCCGCTGGCCCGCGCGCTGTAGGCGCGGCAGTGGCCGTCGTCGGACAGCGCGTGTTGTCTGGAGAACTCGACGAAGAAGCCGGGCGAGCCGAGCACATTGACGCCACCGGCCAGCGCCAGGTCGCAGTCGCCGTTCTGCAGCGCGCGCACCGCCGCGTGAAAAGCCACCAGCGCCGACGCACAGGACGAGTCGATGGTGACCGCGGGACCGGTCGATCCCAGCGTGTACGCGATCCGACCGGAGATCACACTCAAGGCGGTGCCGGCAAGCAGATGGCCGCTGTATTGCGAGAATTCGGCCATCCGCGGGCCGTATCCGGTGGCGGATGCACCGAGAAAACAGCCCATGTGACGTCCGGCCATGTCGTCCGGATTGATGCCGCTGTTCTCCAAGGCCCGCCACGACACCCGTAGCGCAACCCGCTGCTGAGGGTCCATCGCGGCGGCTTCGCGCGGCGAGATTCCGAAGAATTCTGGATCGAACATCGTCGCGCCGCTGAGGAATCCACCGCAGTCATGAATCTCTTTGAATCCGCTGCGGCGGGAGCCGGCCAACAACTCGCGAACCGCCCATCCCCGGTCAACGGGAAACGGAGTCAAGGCTTCACGACCTTCGGACAGCAACTCCCAAAACCCGTCGGCGGTGTCGATTCCGCCGGGCGCCTCCAGCGCCATGCCGACCACCACGACCGGATCCTCAGCCATCGGCGTTCACCCGCGCGGCGACGTCGTCGAGGTGGTCGTCGAGGTAGAAATGTCCACCGTCGTACCAGTCGAGATCGAAAGCGCCCGCGGTGTGGCCCTCCCAGAGTTGCAGTTCGGCGGAATCGACGCGGAGATCTCCGTGAGCGCCCAACGCGGAGATGTCCGCGGCAATGTGAACGTCGGGGCCACAGCTGTAGCGGTTGATCGCCGCGTAGTCGGCACGCATCGCGGTGACCAGTAGTTCGGCGAACTCGGGGTCGGCGAGCAGTTCGGCATCTGTTCCGCCGAAGTCGGCCATGTCGACGAGCAGGTCGTCGTGGCTGGTCGGCAAGTCGGGCTTGGCCGCAACCGCAGACGGAGCCGGAGCCGCCGACGCCCACAGCTTCTCGACTGCGACGCCCCGGGATTCGGCGATCCGGGCGAATTCGAACGCGACCACGGCGCCCATGCTGTGGCCGAACAGGCGCAGCGGCGCCACCTGGCGCCACGGACCGGAGACGAACAAACCTCGTGCGAGGTCCTGCACCGATTCGGCGGCAGCCTCATGGAGACGCTCGGCGCGCTGCGGATACTGGACGATGTATACGTCACCGCCGCCGGCGGCCAGTGCGATCGCCAGCTTGCGGTAGCCGGTGGCCGCCCCGCCGGCGTGCGGGAACACCACGGTGGCGCCGCGCGCTCCCCCACGCTGTCCGCGGAAACGCTTGACCCAGGACGGGAAGTCCTTCTTCTGCACCGACGTCAGGTTGTCGAAAATCATTGCACGGTGTCACTTCCGGTGATTGCCGCCACCACCTGGCCCTCGTCCATGCCGACGACTTCGACGTAGAGTTCGGCGACCTGCTCGATGCGACCTGGGTCGGACTCGCGGTGGCCGAGCAAGTCGGCCAGCGCTGAAGCGGTTCTGGTGGCGAAGATGTCGGCAACGATGATATCGGGGGTGTCGAGCCAGGCCCGGATGCGGGCGACGGCCTGAGTCGCCAGCACCGAGTCCCCACCCAAAACGAAGAAGTCGTCGTCGGCGCCGACCGCCTCCACGCCGAGCACGTCGGCGATGATCGCGGCCAGAGCAGCTTCCACCGGCGTCGACGGCGTACGGCGGTTCGGCTCCGATGACTCGGCCAACGCGCAGGCCAATTCGCTTGCAACGAAACGACGGTCGATCTTGCCGGCGAGCGTGTAGGGAATATGGTCGACGAACGACAGGTGCTGCGGAATCATGTGGGCGGGTACGAGGTCGGCCATTGCCGCATGCACCGTGTCGAGGCTGAGCTGAGGGTCGTGGGCGTGCATCGCCGCGGCCAGCACCTCCGCGCCGCCGGCCGTCGTGACCAGCGCCGCGACCGCGTTCGCCACACCCGGTATCCGGCGCAGCGCCACCTCGACCTCGCCGATCTCGACGCGGTAGCCGCTGATTTTGACGCGGTGGTCGGCGCGGCCGACGAATTCCAGGATCCCGTCCGGCCGGTATCTGGCCAGATCACCGGTGCGATACCAGGTCTGGCCGTCGTGCACGACGAATCGCTCGGCGGTGAGGTCATCCCGGCCGCGGTATCCGCGGGCAATGCCTCGTCCAGAAACCCACAGCTCGCCGGCGACCCAGTCGGGGCAGTCGTGGCCGCGGTCGTTCACCACGCGGCAGGCGTTGTTGTCCAGCGGTGTGCCGAACGGCAGCGCGGTCAGCTCCGGCGACAGCTCGTCGACAGCTCCAACTTCGAAAATGGTGTGGTGCGTCGCGGTTTCGGTAGCGCCACCCAGCCCGGCGAAGCGAAGTGCCGGGGCCTCGGCGCGTAGCCGGCGCACCACCTCGGGCCGCACCCAGTCGCCGCCGGTGGGCACCACCCGCACCGACGACAGCCGCCCCGCACCGACCTCGACCAGCATCTCCAGCCAGCCGGGCAGGAAGTGCAACACCGTGATCCGGTACGTGTCGATCAGCCGCGCCCACGCGTCGGGGTTGCGACGCTCGGCTTCGTCGACCACCACGATCGATCCACCGGTCCGCAACGTGACGAAGATGTCCATCACCGAGATGTCGCCTTCGAGTGTCGACAGGGCGAGGCAGCGATCCGACGGGCCGATCTCGAAATGGCGTCCGATGAATTCGACGGTGTTCATCGACGCGCCGTGGGTGACCTCGACGCCCTTCGGTTCACCGGTCGAGCCCGAGGTGAACAACACATACGCAAGCTTGGTGGGATCGGTTGCCGCGGGCTGGAACAGCGGCGCGGCCGGCGCGCCGTTCAACACGTCGGCAACGGTCAATGCCGGCACCGGCAGCGACAGCGGCGGCCCGCCGCATACCAGGGCCAGCTTCGCGTGACCGGCGTGCAGAATCCGTTCTGCCCGGTCGCGGGGCTGGTCGACGCTGATCGGCAGGTAGACGCCGCCTGCCGCGAGGATGCCCAGCACGGCGGGTAGCTGTGCGGCGGTTTTGGGGCCCATCACCGCGACCGTGTCGCCGTCACCGATCCCGTTGTCGCGCAACGCCTCAGCTATTGTCAACGCCTGAGTTCGCAGCTGGCCGTAGGTCAGCCGGCCGGCGCCGGAGAGCACGGCAACAGCGTCAGGCTGATGCTCCGCGCGCCGAAAGAAGCCGTCGTGCAACATCTCTCCGCTAGGAGTCGAGCTGCGACTGTTGCCCGCGGCGCGGATCACGCGCTGATCTGCCGGTAGCGGGGGCGGGTCCGGCTGCGTCCATGCATCGGCCGAGGCGGCCAACCGTCGCAGTTCGTCGACGTGATGGGCGAACATCGCGTCGATCACGCCGATCGGGAAAATATCATCGCGGACATCCCAATTCACCATGACGCCGCCGTCGAACTCGGTGACTTGAGCATCCAGCGACACCTGCGGCCCCTGTGAGATGATCCAGCTCGGCGTGCCGAAGGCTCGGATGACGCCGTCGCAGAACAGCTCACCGAGTCCCAGTGCGCTGGTGAACACCACCGGGGCCAGCACCGGAGCGCCCCGGTGACGGCTGAGGTCACGCAACACCGACAGGCCCGGATAGTCGGCGTGCGCGGCGGCGGTTCGCATGGCGTCCTGCACAGCGTGTGCGCGCGACGCCGCGTCGGTTGTGCCGGTCAGGTCGACGTCGAGCAGCAGCGAGGAGGTGAAGTCGCCGACCAGACTGTCGACGTCGGGGTGGATGGCCTCGCGGCCGAACAGCGGGACGTTGAGCAGGAATCGCGAGGCGCTCGACCAGCAGGCCACGGTGTGCGCGAAAGCCCCGGCGAACATCATCGCGGGGGTGACGCCATGGGCGCGGGCGTACCCGAACAAAGCATCCCGGGTGTCGGTGTCCAGCCATTGCCAGCGTCGAGTGCTGGTGCGTGACAACGTCTTGCCAGGTCTCACCGGCAGGCTGGGCGGGTCCGGCAGTTCGGGAATGTGCTGCGACCACCAGTCCCGGTCGGCGTCGTGGGCGGGTTGCGGTCCGGCCTCGCGGCGCACGATTTGCCGGCGGTACTGCTGGTAGGTGAAACCCAATTGCGGTAGTTGCCGTCCCCGATAAAGCTCGGCCAGATCGGCCATCAGAGTGCGGTAGCTCATCGCGTCGGCGGCTTGCATGTCCACATCGACGTGTAGGCGCGACGTTTCGCCGGGCAGCAGCGAGAGGGTGAGCTCGAACACCTGCCCGTCGAGCTGTTGATGCGACTTGGCCTCGCGAAGACCGCGTAGCCGCTCGCCGACGACGTCGGTGGTGAGGTCGCGAAAGTCATGCACGGTGACCGGAAAGTCGGCCGGCGCGGCGATTTGTTGAGTGCCGTCGGAGAGAAACTCAACCCGCAGCATCGGGTGGCGCGCCACCAGCGAGGTAGCGGCCTCGCGAAGGCGCTCGGGGTCGATTGCCCCGCCGTCGAATTCGACGTACAGGTGACCGGCCACCGCACCCAGGGGCTGGCTGTCGTGGCGGCCGACCCACATGGCGTGCTGCATCGGGGCGAGCGGAAATGCGGCCTCGGACGCGTCGGCCGGTGCCGTCGACTCGACGGGCTCCGAACCGCCGGCCGCGACCAGCAGGGACCACGCCTCGATGGTGGGTTCGGCCGCCAGCGTGGCGAAGTCGACGTCGACCCCTCGACGACGCCACTTGCCGGCCAGCGACATCATCCTGATCGAGTCGAGACCCTGGCTGACCAGGTTGAACCCGGGGTCGACGGAATCAACGTCGACGCCGAGCAATTCGGCGACCTCGGCGCGCACCTCACGCGGGCTGCCGGCAACAGCAGCCCCGACCCCACCAGTCAACTCTCAACCCTTCCCGCTGGTTAGTTGAGGCTAGCCTAAATTGGTGGCACGTTGATGGCTGGGTACCGGCGACGCTACCGGGGCGCCGGCAGCCACGCTCAGCGTGCGGCCAGGAGAACTAAACCAGACCTAAGTTAGGTTAGGCAAACCTCTTGTGACTCGCTTGAATCTGAAGTAGCGTCGCGTCCCGCCTGGTTATGGCCATGTACCCACTGATGTTGAGGTAAGGAGAACTGCCGTGCGTCTGGTTGTCCCCCGGAAGCCTGCTCACCCCAGCCGGCTGGCGATCGCCGGTCTGGCGATTGCGGCCACTGGCCTGATCACGCCGAACGCGCCGACCGCCGCCGGCCCCGCGATCAGGCACTTCGACGTGCAGCTCGCTGCCGGCGAGGCCGACTGGACGACGTTGCTGTCCAACGTGGACGCGAACTTGGCGACCCTGCAGGGCGAGGCCACCACAGCCGACGGCCAACTGTCGGACGCACTCGGCAGCGTGTCCGAGCATGTCAGCACCCAGATCAGCACAGCTTTGACCGGCTTCGGGACCGGAATCGACAACGCGCTGTTCGGCGGTTGGTACGGCGGCGACGACGGTTATGTCTTCGGGCTGTTCGGTGGAGAGCCGGTGACGGGGCCCAACGGAGTCACCGAGACAGGCAGCCTCCTGGCCACGCTCTCGACGGACTTCCACGACGGAAACGATCTCCAGGCGTACAGCGACATCAACACGTACTCGCTGGAGTTGTTGGATCACACCATGAAGCCGCTGCTGGCGCCGCTGCTCGACGAGACCAGCAAGGGTGTGACGACGTATTCGATCCCCGTCGAGCTGTCGCAAATCCAGACCAACCTGCTCGAGCAGTTCGGCAGTTACACCGAGCTGAAGGGTCTGGCGGAAACCGTGCTGTCGCCCGAAATCAGCGGCATGTTCGCGCTGAGCAGCGACGTGCAGAACATCAGCACGGAGCTCGCGGCTGGTGACACCACGCTGGCGACATCGGACCTTCAAAATCTGGGGTCCGATGTCGTCAACGCCGTCGTCAACGGCTACGACGCCGGCACCAACCCGTTCAATGGCGCCGCGGAACTGTTCCCCGGCTTGCTCAACGCCGGCAGCGTCCTCGACGAGCTCTACACGACCTGGACCGAACAGTTCGTGACGGCGTTGGGGTCGCTGGGCACGGAGTCAGCGACGGTCCCCGATTTCCTCACTGGGCTGCTCAGCATCTGAGCAAGCTTCGGGAACCGAACTGGAGGCAAACCATGCCGTCTTCCGTGATGGACGGCTTTGCGCCGTTTCCACCCGACCGGGCGGCGGCTTATCGCGCTGCCGGGTACTGGAGCGACCGGCCTGTCGACTCGATACTCACCGACGCAGCGCAACGCTGGCCGAGAAGTGTTGCGGTGGTCGATGCCGTCGGGCCGAAGCGGCTGACCTTCGGGCAACTCGACGAACGCGCAGACCGTGCGGCCGCCGGTTTGGCGGATCTCGGCATCTTCGCCGGTGATCGGGTGCTGCTGCAGCTGCCGAACACCTGCGAATTCGCGGTGGCGTTGTTCGCGCTGCTGCGTCTCGGTGCCATCCCGGTGATGTGCCTGACCGGCCATCGCGCGGCCGAGTTGGGGCACCTCGCCGCGGCCAGCGAGGCGACAGCACTGCTGATTCCTGACAGCGCAAGCGGTTTCGACTACCGGCCGATGGCACAGGAATTGTGCCGCAAGCACTCCGGGCTGCGCTACATCGTCGTCGACGGCGACCCCGGCCCCTTTGCCTCCTGGTCGCAGGTTTGCGCTTGTACGGCACCAAAACCCCAGTCACCCGATCCAGATCCCGAATCCCCCGCCATTCTGCTGGTCTCCGGCGGCACCACCGGCGCACCGAAACTCATCCCCCGCACCCACAACGACTACGTGTACAACGCCACAGCCAGCGCCGAACTCTGCGGGCTCGGCTCCTACGACGTCTACATGGCGACTTTGCCTGCCGCACATAACTTCCCGCTGGCCTGTCCTGGATTGCTCGGCGCCATCTCGGCCGGTGTGGCCACGGTGTTTCTCGCCGACCCCAGTCCCGAAGCCGCCTTCGACGCGATTGCGCGCCACGGCGTCACTGTCACCGCACTGGTGCCGGCGCTGGCCAACCTGTGGGCACAGGCCGCCGAATGGGAACCGCAGGCGCCAACTTCGCTGCGGCTGCTGCAAGTTGGCGGTGCCAAGCTGGAAGCCGTTGACGCGCAACGCGTTCGCGAGAGATTGACTCCGGGCCTGCAGCAAGTGTTCGGCATGGCCGAAGGTCTGGTGAATTACACCCGCCCCGGCGACCCGCCGGACGTCGTCGATAACACCCAGGGCCGACCGCTGTGCGCCGGAGACGAATTGCGCATCGTCGACGACGCCGGCCGACCCGTCCCACCAGGTGCCGAGGGAGAACTGCTGGTCCGCGGCCCATACACGTTCAACGGGTACTTTCGCGCCGATGACGCCAATGCGGCCTCGTTTGACCCGACGGGTTTCTACCGCAGTGGCGATCTGGTCCGTCAGGACGCGGACGGGAACCTAGCGGTCACAGGTCGGGTGAAGGACGTCATTCAGCGCGGTGGCGAGACCATTCCCGCGGCCGACCTCGAGCAGCATTTGCGCAGTCATCCGGCGATCTCGTCCGCGGCGGCCGTACCGCTCCCGGACCCGTACCTCGGCGAAAAAATCTGCGCGGCAGTGGTTTTCTCCGGAAGCCCGGTAACCTTGACCGAGCTCAATGCCTACCTCGACCAACGAGGGTCAGCCCGACATGCGAGACCCGATGTGCTGCACGCCATGACGTCGCTGCCGACCACGCCGGTCGGCAAGGTCGACAAAAAGGCGATCGCCAGGCAATTACAGTCTTAAGATTCGCCGCCAAATTCATCGAGTTCAGACAGAGATCGCTTACCTTTCGGCACTAACCTCAAGATCATGACAGCAAGCATTGACAGCAAGTCTCCTGCGGCAAACGGTCGTGTTGAGGTGAAGCGGTCAGTGATGTCGATCGCGCTCTCCGTGTTGGCCGCCGGCGCCGCGATGTTCGGTGCGGGAGCGGCGTTGGCCTCGCCGTCCAGCATGAGCCTCGGAGACGGACTCCTAGCGTTCCACGTCGGGTAGTTCGGCGGGTCACGTCCCGCCTCTAGCCGGCCGAAGGCAGTGGGCTGTCCCAGTGCGTTGATAACGATCGCGGGCTTCCAGACCTCAACGTTGCCATTGACGAATGTCACCATTGCGTGTTGACTCTTCCTCATGACGGAGTCACTGCCGACTCGCGGCTCGCTGCGATCCCGTTCCGCGGCACTGGTGAGCATGGCGACCTTGCGACAAATCAGCGCGGTGCTACCACCCGAGCGGGCCTGGGGTTTGTGGGCATCGCGCCGGATCATCGCCGGCGTTATGGATGCCTTCGGGCCTGCACTGGCCGGGACCCGTGTCGAGCACATCGACGTGCATCACGAGGGGCGTCGCGTTGTCGGTGAGTGGGTGCGCGCCCCCGGCGTCTCGACGAGCCGGGGCGCGATCTACTTCGTGCACGGCAGCGGCTTCGCATTGTGCTCACCGCGGACGCACCGCCGGCTGACGGGGTGGCTGTCGCGGCTGACCGGACTTCCGGTGTTCACCGTCGACTATCGGTTGGCGCCACGCTACCGCTTCCCCACCGCCGCCGACGACGTGCGAGCCGGCTGGGATTGGCTCACCAGCCAGGTGCCCACGGAACGCGTTGTGGTTGCCGGAGACTCAGCCGGCGGCCACCTGTCGGTGGACATGCTGCTGCAACCCGATGTCGCGGCCCACGGCCCGGCCGCGCTGGTGCTGTTCTCCCCGCTGATCGATCTCACACTCGAACTTGCCCGCGCGCGTGAGGATTTGCGTCGCGACCCGGCGATCCGGGCTGCCGACGCCGCGCGCTTGGTCCGGCTCTACAGCCAAGGAGTCGACCCCGCGCACGAGCGGCTGAAACTCGACGTCGCCGGCGGTCCGACGCTGCCACCCACACTGATTCAGGCCGGCGGCGCGGAGATGCTGCTCGCCGACGCACGCCACCTGGCCGCCGACATCCGCACCGGCGGCGGCCGCTGCACACTCCAGGTATGGCCGGACCAGGTGCACGTTTTCCAGGCGCTGCCCCGGCTGACACCGGAGGCCGCCAAGGCGATGGCGCAAGCCGTGGCGTTCATCGGTAACGCGCTGCGAGACAACATCGTTGAAAACATCACCGGGAAGGCGGGCTGAGCATGATCGGACCGTTCGGCAAATCTCCCAAGGTGAGCCACCACGCGCGTGCGGTGGTGACCGGTGCGGGTAGCGGGATCGGTGCGGCGTTCGCCATCGAACTGGCCAAGCGCGGCAGCCGGGTCGTCTGCAGCGACATCGACGAGGTCGCCGCCAAGCGCACCGTCACCGCGATCAGTGAATTCGGCGGTGATTCCGTCGCAATCCCCTGCGATGTCACCCGGTTCGGCGAAGTGAAGGATCTGGCCACCCAGTCGCAATCGTGGTTCGGCGCCCCGCTCACGCTGGTGATCAACAACGCCGGTGTCGGTTCCGGCGGCGCCTCAATCGGTAAACTACCGCTGGACGACTGGCAGTGGGTGCTCGGCATCAACCTGTGGGGTCCCATCCACGGCTGCCACGTGTTCGCCCCCATCCTGCGGGCCGGCGAGTCGGACGTCCCACGCGGCATCATCAACGTCGCGTCCGCAGCCGCGTTCGGCGCGGCGCCCGGCATGGCCGCCTACAACGTCAGCAAAGCGGGCGTGCTGATGCTCTCGGAAACCCTCGCCGCCGAGTTATCTGGTAGCGGAGTCAAAGTCACCGTACTGTGCCCCACCTTCGTCAAGACCAACATCGTCGAGGCCGGACGTATGTCGGCCGGCGCGACGAAACTCGCAAACCAAGTCATGGGGTTGACCGGATTCAGCGCGGAAAAGGTCGCGAAGACCTGCCTGGATGCCCATGACCGCGGCGACCTGTACTGCATGCCGCAGCTCGAAGCGAAGTTCGGCTGGAACATCAAGCGATTCGCACCAGGCACCTACACCCGCGCGGTCGGTCTGTTGAACCGCGTCGTTCCGCTCTGACAAGACCACACTCAAGGAGGATGTGCAATGAGTATCGACATGGACGCGATGCTGGCCAAGATCAAAGATCGGCAATGGGCACTGGCCGACATCGACTGGGACGCACCGGGTGCCGAAATGATCAGCGACGAGCAGCGACCGAAGCTCAAAGCGTTCATGGCCGACCTGTGCTGGATCGAGAACATCGGCGCGCGAGGCTTCGCGGCGTTGGCCAAGAAGGCGCCCACCCCGACCATCGCCGAGATCTACCGGTACTTCCACGCCGAGGAGCAGCGGCACGCCAATGCCGAGCTGGCGCTGATGAAGCGCTGGGGCATGCTCTCCGACGGCGAGGTTCCCGAGCCGAACGTGAACATCCGGCTGGCCATCGACTGGTTGGACCGCTGGGCCGACGATATGCCGCTGTCTCTGCTTGGCACCGTCATCCCGATGCTCGAAGTCGCGCTGGACGGTGCCCTGTTGAAGTTCTTGCTCGACGAGGTGCACGACCCGGTCTGTCACCAGGTGTTCGAGAAGATCAACAATGACGAATCACGGCATCTGGTGGTCGATTTCGAAGTTCTCGACATGATCGGCCACGCGAAGATCCGGCGGCTGTTGATCGACTTCGTCGGTCACAACGCCACTCCGGGCCTCATCATCGGCGCGATCATGGGCGCACCGCTGATCAACCGGATCCGCAACGAAATCGTTGGCATGGGCATGGAGCCCGAACGGCTGTACCGGGCCGTGAAACGTTTCAAGGAGCTCGGCGACCGCGGCCAACACACCAGTCGGGTCCCGACGTACCGGTTCCTGCGGCGTTACGCCGCAGTGGTCACCAATCCACGCCACCCCTACCATCTGCTGGCCAACTCGATGGTGTGGCTGTCCGATCGGTACCCCCGTCCGCTGTTACCCGCGGTGCCCAGCTGGGTTCGCGAAGTGACTTACGAACCGGCGGCGTGACCATGGCGAATACACCCACGCACGCAACCCTGATCGTCGGAGCCGGGTTCAGTGGTCTCGGCGCCGCCATCAAGCTGGCCCAGGCCGGCGTCGCCGACGTCGTCATCCTGGAGCGCAGCGACCGGGTCGGCGGAACCTGGCGCGACACCAGCTATCCCGGCGCCAGCTGCGACATTCCGTCGCTGCTGTACTCGTTCTCGTTCGTCAGGAACCCGACCTGGTCGCGGACCTACTCGCCGGCCGAGGAGATCCGTAACCACCTCGAAGAGATGGCCGACCGGTTCGATATCCGGCGCCGCATTCAGTTCGGTCAGGAAGTCACCGGACTGTCGTTCGACGAGGACACCGGCGTCTGGACCGCAACCACGCCCGGCCGCAAGCGTTTTCGCGCGCACACGGTGATCCTGGCGTCCGGGCCGCTGCCCGATTCGAGCTTCCCCGACATCCGGGGCATCGAGTCCTACCAGGGCCACAAGATTCACAGCGCCCGGTGGGACAGCGACTACGACTTCGCCGGCAAGCGGGTCGGTGTCATCGGGACCGGTTCCAGCGCGGTCCAGATCATCCCCGAACTGGTCAAGCAAGCCGATTTCGTGAAGGTGTTCCAGCGCACCCCGGGCTGGGTGCTGCCACGCTTCGACTTCGCCACGCCGCCCGCGGTGCAGAGCGCCTTCGCCAAAGTGCCTGCAGTGCAGCAGCTTGCGCGCCAGGCGTTGTACTGGGGGCACGAGGCGAGCGCGACCGCGCTGGTATGGGACACGCCGTTGACGTCGGTGGTCACCCGGCTGGGCAAGATGCACCTGCGCCGGCAGGTCAAGGACCCGTGGCTGCGCCGCCAACTGACGCCCGACTTCACCCCGGGCTGCAAGCGCATGCTGGTGTCCAGCGACTACTACCCCGCCCTGCAGCGGGAGAACTGCAAGCTGATCGACTGGCCCATCGCGACAATGAGCCCAGTCGGCCTGCGCACCAGCGACGGTATCGAGCATCACCTGGACTGCGTGGTGTTCGCCACCGGTTACGACGTGCACCTGACCGGCCCGCCGTTTTCGGTCACCGGCCTGGGTGGGCGCTCGCTGAGCGCCGAATGGACCGACGGCGCACAGGCGTACAAGAGCGCCAGCGTGCACGGCTACCCGAACCTGTTCTTCATGACCGGCCCGAACTCGGGGCCCGGCCACAACTCGCTACTGGTCTTCATCGAAGGCCAACTCGACTACGCCGTCCGCGGCATCACGACCATCCTGGACAGCGACCTGCGCTACCTCGACGTCCGCCAGGACGTCCAGCGGCGCTACAACGAACGCATCCAGCAGCGGCTCACCAAGACGACCTGGATGTCGGGCTGCAGCAGTTGGTATTTGACCAAGGACGGACGCAACGTCTCGATGTACCCGGGATTCGCCACCCAGTATCTTCGACAGATGCGCGATTTCCAGTACACCGACTACGACGCGGTCGAGCGCACCACCGTCCGCGTGAGCTCCTCCGCCTGACACGATGGCCCCCGACCGAGCCCCCCGCGTCGAAACCGGCACCATCGCCGGCATTTTGGCCAACCTGCGACGCGCGCCCAAACGTGTTCGGCGCCAGTCGCGAGAGGTCATCGAGAACGCGGTGTCACAGTTGTTCGATGCGGCGGTCCGCCAACCGCACGGTGCGCTGGGCTCCGGGGAATACCGCATCGACGACCTGGCCCGGCTGGCCGGCACCACCACCCGCAACGTCCGGGTGTACCGGGACCGCGGGTTGTTGCCGCCGCCGCTGCGGGTCGGGCGCATCGCACTGTTCAACGACACCCATCTGACCCGGTTGCGACTGATCACCTCCATGCTCGACCGCGGCTACAACATCGCCCACGTCCGGGAAATGCTCAGCGCGTGGGAAGAGGGCAAGAACCTCGGCGACGTGCTCGGGCTGGAAACAGCCATCGTCGGAAATTGGACCAGTCAAAAATCCCGGACCATGCCGGTGGCGGAGGCGCGACAACTCGTCAACGACGTCAAGGCTTTCGATCGCCTGGTGAATCTGCAGGTGATCCACCTCGACGATGGGCAGGCCACCATCACCCGCCCGAAACTGATCGAGGCGTTCAACGAGATTCGCGGCTACGGCATGAGCATGGACACACTCGTCGACCTGCACGAGAACATCTCACCGTTGATCGACCAGATCAGCGAGATGCTGGTGCGTGCCGGTGCCGAGCACGTCGCCGACCGGATCAAACCCGGGGAGGCCTTGCCTGCTGACACCGAAATCGCCGAGCTGATCACCATGTTGGTGCGATTCCGGACTCAGGCTGTGTCGTCGGTCACCGCGACCTTGGCGTCGTCGATCGAGACGACCATCGAGTCGTTGGTCAGCAAGATCCTGGCCGAATACCTCGAACGCTCGCCCGAGGCCGAGACCGACGTCGGCTAAGACTGGGTGGCTAGGACTGGCGCGCAACCAGATACGGCGCCAGCGTGGTCAGCTTCTCGCAGGTCTCCTCGAATTCCCGGTCAGGGTCGGACGCGGCGATGATTCCCGCGCCGGCGCGTAGCCAGGTCCGGCCGTCACGCTCGTAGACGGTCCGCAGCGTCAGCGCCGCGTCGAGCGCACCGTCAGCCGAAAACCGCACGACTGCACCAGAATACAGCTCGCGGGGACTTTCGTCGAGACGCAGGATGGCGTCCACACTTGCCGCCTTGGGGATGCCCGACGCGGTGACTGCGGGGAACAGTGTCTCCAGCGCGTCCATCCGGTCTTTCGACGCGTGCAGCCGACCGACGACCGTCGAGCCGAGGTGCTGCACGCTGCCGCGCTCGCGCACCGTCATGAAGTCGACCACTGCGGAGCTACCGGGTTCGGCGACTTCGTCGATCTCCTGCAGCGAGGCGCGCACCGACATGGCGTGTTCGGCGATTTCTTTGGTGTCGGATTCCAGGTCCGCACGGGCCTCGCGGTCGCGTTCGGCGCCGCGGCCCAGTGCGCGGGTGCCGGCCAGCGGTTCGGTCACCACCACCCCGTCGTCGCGCACTGCGGCCACCAATTCGGGGCTGTAGCCCAGCGCCCGAAACCCGCCCAGATGCAACAGGAACGAGCGTGCCGGGGTGTTGTTCTGGCGTCCTAACCGGTACGTGGACGGAAAGTCCAGCGCGAAGGGCACATCGACGCACCGAGAGAGGATCACCTTGTGGTAGCTGCCGGCGCTGATTTCGTCGATGGCGGTGGCGACCCGCGCGCGGTAATCGGAGCAGTCGGAAGACACTTCTACTGCCGACGGCGTGGGCAGCGGCGACACTCCCACGCGCAGTAGTCGGCGCACTAGTTCGACATGGCGGGGTTCGGCGTCGACCAATGCGACGGTGTCGTCGGTCACGACGATACGAGTGCGCGGCCAAAAAACCCGCGCCAACGGCGTCTGCGGCGCCAGGCGCTTCTGCAGCCCGAAGCGGTAGGCGCCGAATTCGAACGCGATCCAGCCGAAAGCCTCGGAGGTCTCCAGCAGCAACCGGTCGACGGCCTCGCCCAGGACCGCGCCCGGCCGCCCGGACCAGGCCTGTCGCCGCGTCACCCCGTCCTGGATGATTCGCAGTTCGTCGCTGTCCAGCTCAATCATCGCCAGCGCGCCGATGGCCAACGCCCACTGTCCATCGTGCTCGTAGAGCAGATATTCGTCGCCGTCACGCTCGGCCAACACCGAAGCCAGCTCGGCGGCGAGTTCGGCGGGACTGATCTCCGCCGGCAACGCAAGTGACATCGAATCGGCGCCTGCCGTACTGGTCTGGACACCTACTTCGATCACGTTGAGTAAGTGTAGCCTAACCTATCAACGAGAGGGTGGCTCCGTCCGCGAACCGCCGGCACCCGCTGTTGGCGCGCGGGTCCGTGATCGGTCGTCGTGCAACGTTGCTGCCCTCGCCGCGCGCTGGCTCCAATCCAGCGGCTGACCGATCACAGGAAAAAGTTTCGGTCGCGAGAAGTCCACGCGGCCGGAGACGACACGCTCACCGTCAACGAGAACAGTGGTGTGCTCAGCGTGCACCGGATCGACGGGTTCGAGGAAGTCACTACGCACTATTGGCCGTCGGCATGGGCGTCGGTGGATGAAATATGCAGCGGCAGCCGGCGCGGTCGACGGGTCGATCTGCGGCGGCTGTCGGCCGACGCTGCTATCATCGAATGTATGTTCGATACCGGACTGGCGCCTGATCCGGCTTGCCAGGAATCAGCGTTGATCGCGCGCATTGCCGAGTTGGAGCGGCTCAAGTCCGCCGCCGCTGCGGGCCAGGCCCGAGCGGCGGCCGCACTGGACGCGGCACGACGGGCCGACGAAGCCAACGCCGGAGTGCCGGCCGCGCGGCGGGGCCGCGGCGTAGCCAGCGAAATCGCCCTGGCCCGACGGGATTCACCGGCCCGCGGCGGCCGGCATCTCGGCTTCGCCAAAGCTCTGGTCAATGAGATGCCCCATACGTTGGCCGCGTTGGAGCACGGTCAGCTCTCAGAGTGGCGGGCCACCCTGATCGTGCGCGAAAGCGCCTGTCTGGACATCAAAGACCGACGGTTGCTGGACGCCGAATTATGCGGCGATCCAGCCGGCCTGGACGGAATGGGCGATGCCCGGGTGGCGGCGGCGGCCAAGGCCATCGCCTACCGCCTCGATCCGCACGCGGTCGTCGACCGGGCCGCCAAAGCTGAAACCGAACGCACGGTGAGCATCCGGCCCGCGCCCGACACGATGACCTACCTCACTGCGCTATTGCCGGTCGCACAGGGTGTCTCGGTGTACGCAGCGCTGCGACGGGAGGCCGATGGGTGCGGCGACGGGCGATCTCGGGGCCAGGTCATGGCCGACACCCTGGTCGAGCGCGTTACCGGACGAAGCGCCGCGGCTCCGACGCCGATCGCGGTCAATCTGGTGATCACCGACGAAACGCTGCTGGGCGGCGGCACTGAGCCCGGCGATATTTGCGGCTACGGCCCGATCCCGTCAGCCGTCGCGCGCGGACTGATCGCGGATGCCGTCACCGACGCACGATCACGGGCCACGCTGCGCCGACTCTATTGTCATCCAGCTTCGGGCGGCTTGGTGGCGATGGAGTCGCGCGCCCGGTTGTTTCCTCGCGGGTTGGCGGCCTTCATCGAGCTCCGCGATCAGCGCTGCCGTACGCCCTATTGCGACGCACCGATCCGCCACCGCGATCACGCCCGACCGTGGGCTGATGGCGGCACCACCTCGGCCGGCAACGGCCTGGGCCTGTGCGAACGATGCAACTACGTCAAACAGGCCGATGGCTGGAGCGTCGAAACCGGCATCGACCAAAATCACAGGCACACAGCACAGTTCAGCACACCATCGGGCGCACACTATCGGTCGACAGCGCCCCCACGGGCCCCGACGATCACCATGGGCAAAATGGAAACCCGGATCGGTATCGCACTAGCTCGGCATGCGGCCTAGCCGAGCAGATTACGCACGACGCCGTCGGCGAGCAGCCGCCCACGATTGGTGAGCACCAGTCGACCGCCTTCGCGTACCAACAAGCCGTCCTGGATGGCGATGTCGGCGCGCCCGCGCTCAGCCTCGTCCAGCAACTCGGTTGGCAGTCCCTGACGCAGCCGAATCCTCAGCAGCACATCCTCAGTGTGCCGGCTGGCAACGTCCAGTTGCTCGAAGCCAGCCACCGGCAATGTCACATCGCTCAGAAGCTGGGCATATGCGTTGGGGTGCTTGACATTCCACCAGCGGGTGGCACCGACGAAGCTGTGTGCGCCCGGGCCGGCGCCCCACCACTGCCCGCCGTCCCAGTAGGACAGATTGTGACGGCACTCCCCACCGGGACGACTCCAGTTCGACACCTCGTACCATCCGAACCCCGCACTCGAGAGACGCTCGTCCACCAGCTCGTAGCGATGCGCGAGCACGTCGTCATCCGGGGCGGCCAACTCGCCACTGCGTACCCGGCGCGCCATCGCGGTCCCCTCTTCGACAACCAGGGCGTAGGCAGACACGTGATCGACGCCGGTCTCGATCGCGGTGTCGACCGAACGCAGCAGATCGTCGTCGGTCTCCCCCGGTGTGCCGTAGATGAGGTCGAGGCTGACGTGCTCGAATCCCTCGGCCAGCGCCTCTCGGGCGGCCGCCGCCGACCGGTTCGGCGTGTGGATCCGGTCGAGTACGCCCAGCACGTGTGGCGCCACCGACTGCATGCCCAGCGACACCCTGGTGCAGCCGGCTGCGCGGGCGGCCGCGAAAAAGTCCGGCCACGCGGACTCGGGGTTCGCCTCGGTGGTCACCTCCGCGTCGGTGGCCAACGCGAAGTTGTCCCGCACCGACTGCAGCACCTGGGTCAGGCGCTGCGGGCCCAACAGTGACGGTGTCCCGCCGCCGATGAAGACGGTCTGCACGGTCGGTCCGTCGAGCCTCGCGGCGGCCAGCTCCAGCTCGGCGGCCAGCACCTGCAACCACGCGTCGGGATTGACGCCGCCCAACTCCGCCGGCGTGTAAGTGTTGAAGTCGCAGTAACCGCAGCGGGTGAAGCAGAACGGCACGTGCACGTAGATGCCGAACGGCCCGTCGGTGGTCAACCGCAGATCGGGAAGACCGACCGGCGAAGTGGATGGCATCACGTCTTCCTAATATCCCGGAGTTCGCGGTAAACCTCCAGGGCAGGGGGCCTCGGACGATCCGTGCAGCAGAATCGAAGAAAGCATTGCGGGAATACCCAGGCTTGGTCGGTAGCGTCGATCATATGAGTCAAGTTCGCACCCGTTAGCTCTGGCCAGCGACATCCATGGCACAATGGAGCGCGTGAACGTTGCCCACCGCATACCGAACCGTATCGCGTTGGTGGCGCGCCGTCACGTCGACTTCAAGCGTGTTTGCAGCTGTCGCTGTCTGGCTTGATTCCGTAGACCCGACCACCTGATTCCAGCTGGCTCCCGGATCTGCGCCGCCGGGACAGCCATCGGTGGTTTGCGTGGTCCGTGCCGGCTACTCCACACAAGGAGACTGCCGCATGACGTCATCCCGTCCCACCAAAAGCCAGGGGCAGTGGGCGCTCGGTGAGCGCGAACCGCTGAACCCCAACGAGCAGTTCAAAAAGGACGACGACGCGCTCAATGTGCGAGACCGAATCCTGAACCACTACTCCACGGCCGGTTTCGACAGCATCGACAAGAACGATCTGCGCGGGCGGATGCGGTGGGCGGGCCTCTATACCCAGCGTGAGCAGGGGTACGACGGCAGCTTCACCGGTGACGAGAACATCGACCTGCTCGAGGCCAAGTACTTCATGATGCGGGTGCGGTGCGACGGCGGGGCAATCTCGACCGCGGCGCTGCGCACACTCGGCGAGATCTCGATAGAATGCGCCCGCGACACCGCCGACATCTCCGACCGGGAAAACGTGCAGTACCACTGGATTCGGATCGAGGATGTGCCCGCGATCTGGGAGCGGCTGGCCGCCGTGGGACTGCAGACCACCGAGGCATGTGGCGACTGCCCGCGTGTGGTGCTGGGTTCCCCGCTGGCCGGTCTGTCGGTCGACGAGGTGCTCGACCCGACACCGGCGGTCGACGAGATTGTCCGCCGCTACGTCGGCAACCCGGAATTCTCGAATCTGCCTCGTAAGTACAAGACCGCGATCTCGGGTCTGCAGGACGTCGCGCACGAGATCAACGACATCGCGTTCATCGGCGTCAACCATCCTGAGCACGGTCCCGGGCTGGACCTGTGGGTCGGCGGCGGCCTGTCCACGAATCCGATGCTGGCGCAACGGGTTGGCGCGTGGGTGCCCTTAGACGAGGTGCCCGATGTGTGGGAGGCCGTCACCTCGCTGTTCCGTGATTACGGTTACCGGCGACTGCGGGCCAAAGCTCGACTGAAGTTCCTGATCAAAGACTGGGGCATCGAGAAGTTCCGCGAGGTGCTCGAAACCGAGTACCTCAAGCGCAAACTCATCGACGGCCCGGCACCTGAACCGCTCGCCCGCCCGATCGACCACGTCGGTGTGCAGCGACTGAAGAACGGGCTCAACGCGGTTGGCGTCGCGCCGATCGCCGGCCGGGTGTCCGGCACCATCCTGGCCGCGGTCGCCGACCTCGCCGAACAGGCCGGATCGGACCGGGTGAGCTTCACCCCGTACCAGAAGCTGATCGTCCTCAACGTCGCCGACGACAAGCTCGACGCGTTGATCGCCGGCCTGGACGCGCTGGGGCTGCCGTCGCGGCCCTCGCATTGGCGTCGAAATCTGATGGCCTGCACCGGAATCGAATACTGCAAGCTGTCGTTCGCCGAGACCCGGGTGCGTTCTCAGTCACTGGTGCCCGAACTGGAGAGCCGTCTCGAAGACCTCAACTCCCAACTCGACGTGCCGGTCACGGTGAACCTCAACGGCTGCCCGAACTCGTGCGCCCGCATCCAGATCGCCGATATCGGATTCAAGGGCCAGATGGTCGACGACGGCGACGGGAATGCCGTCGAGGGTTTCCAGGTTCATCTTGGCGGAAGCCTGGGGCTCGACAGTGGTTTCGGGCGAAAACTACGGCAGCACAAGGTCACCAGCGATGAGCTGGGCAACTACATCGATCGCGTGGTGCGCAACTTCGTCAAGCAACGAGACGGTAACGAGCGTTTCGCGAACTGGGCGCTGCGTGCCGAGGAGGCAGATCTGCGATGAGCAACCTGACGGAAGCGGAATTACGAGAGCTGGCCGAAAAGGGCGCCGCCGAGTTGGAGGGCGCCAGCGCCACCGACCTGTTGCGCTGGACTGATGAGAACTTCGGCGGCGTCGGCGGGCCCCGCTCCACGGCGACCTGCAACTACGTGGTGGCCTCCAACATGCAGGACGCCGTGCTGGTCGACCTGGCGGCCAAAGTCCGCCCGGGTGTGCCGGTGCTGTTCTTGGACACCGGATATCACTTCGTGGAGACCATCGGCACCCGCGACGCGGTGGAGGCGGTCTACGACATCCGGGTGCTCAACGTCACGCCCGAGCACTCCGTGTCAGAGCAGGACGAACTGTTCGGCAAAGACCTGTTCGCCCGGACGCCCAGCGAATGCTGCCGGATGCGCAAGGTCGCGCCGCTGGGTAAGGCGCTGCGCGGCTACTCCGCGTGGGTGACCGGTCTGCGGCGGGTCGAGGCACCCACTCGGGCCAACGCCCCGTTGATCAGCTTCGACGAAGCGTTCGGGCTGGTGAAGATCAACCCGCTGGCCACCTGGTCCGATGACGACGTGCAGACCTACATCGACGACAACGATGTGCTGGTCAATCCGCTTGTCTACGAGGGCTACCCGTCGATCGGTTGCGCGCCCTGCACGGCCAAGCCGGTCGAGGGCGCCGATCCGCGCAGCGGGCGTTGGCAGGGGCTGGCGAAAACCGAATGCGGGCTGCACGCGTCGTGACCTGCACAGCGAAGCGATGAGGAGGAGTGACGCTGACTACCCTTGTCTTGACCGCGCATGGCAGCGCAGATCCGCGATCGGCCGCCAATGCTCGGGCCGTCGCGAACCAGATCCGTTTCATGCGGCCCGGTCTGCGGGTGCGTGTCGCGTTCTGCGACCTGAACACGCCTCGCCTGCCTGATGTCCTCACCCCCGACGCGGTAGTCACGCCGTTCCTGTTGGCCGACGCGTACCACGCGCGCATCGACATTCCGCAGCAGATCGCGGAGTGCGGCCTGCCCGTTCGACGGGCCGCGGTGCTCGGCGAGGACGACCGACTGGTGGCCGTGCTGCACCAGCGGTTGGCCGAAGTCGGCGTCGACAGGAGTGATCCGGAGTTGGGTGTGGCCGTCGTCGCGATCGGCTCGACGCACGCCACAGCGAACGCCCGGACAGCGACGGTCGCAGACAAGCTCGCTACCGGCACTCAGTGGGCCGCTACGACAACGGCATTCGCTACCGGGAACGGGCCGTCACCGGCCGAGGCTGCGCAAGAGTTGCGCCGCCGTGGTGCCCGTCGGGTGGTCATGGCGCCGTGGTTCCTGGCACCCGGCCGGCTGACCGATCGGGTGGCGGCATTGGCTGCGGCGATGGGAATTCCGATGGCAGCGCCACTCGGCGGGCATCGCCTTGTTGCGGAAACCGTGCTGGACCGCTTCGGCACGGCGATCGCGCTGAGCGCCGCGGCCTGACCCGCAGTTACGCTAGGGTGCGTCTCAGCTCGAATTGGCCGTGAGCTGGTCGGCTTCGGCGTTGTTGTGCGCCAACGCTTGTTCGGGGAGAGTCGGCACCCGGGTGGCCCGCGCGTAGACCGTATCGCCGTCCTTCAGGCCGAGCGCTTCGGCGTCACCACGAGTGATCTGCGCGATGAACGCTCCGCCGGTGGCGGCGTTGGTCAGTTCGACCCGCACTTCGAAGCCGAGCATCACCACCCGGTCGATGGTTGCCCGCACCACGCCGGTGGAATCGGCGGTGCCGTCGTCGGCCACGATCGCCATATCTGGACTGCGACCCACCCGGATGTCGTGCGGTCGAACAAGACTGCCGTTCAACGACGAGACCGCACCCAGAAACGACATCACGAACGCATTGGCCGGGGCGTCATAGACCGCCTGCGGCGATCCGATCTGCTCGATGCGTCCGTCTTTGAGCACCGCGATCCGGTCCGCCACATCCAGCGCCTCGGCCTGGTCGTGGGTGACCAGCACGGTGGTGACGTGCACCTCGTCGTGCAACCGGCGCAACCACGCGCGCAGGTCGTCACGGACTTTTGCGTCCAGGGCCCCGAAGGGCTCGTCGAGCAGCAGCACCTGCGGGTCGACGGCCAACGCGCGCGCCAGAGCCATCCGCTGGCGCTGACCGCCGGAAAGCTGGCTGGGGTAACGGGTCTGGAATCCGCTGAGCCCCACCACTTCGAGCAGATGGTCGACTTTCTCGGCAATCTCGGCCTTCGGTCGGCGACGGATCTTCAACCCGAAGGCCACGTTGTCGCGAACGCTCAGGTGTTTGAAGGCGGCGTAATGCTGGAACACAAAGCCGATTCCGCGGCGCTGCGGCGCCATTCCGGTGACGTCGCGGCCGTTGATCGTGACCGTCCCGGTGTCGGGTTGATCGAGTCCGGCAATGGCCCGCAGCAGAGTCGACTTACCCGATCCGCTGGGTCCGAGCAGTGCGGTCAACGAGCCGGCGGGCACGTCGAAGTCGACATTGTCCAGTGCGACGAAGTCGCCGTAGCGTTTGTTGGCGCCGCGCACCGTGATTGCGTTTGTCATTGCTCCCCTGTCATGGCTGCTCGGCCGTCCGGGTGCGGCGAGCGTCGAGAACCACCTGAACGATCAGGACCACCACGGAAACCATCATCAGCAGAGTCGACAGCGCATACGCGCCGTACTCGGCGCCCCGGCTGTAGCGGTCGGCCACCAGCAGCGTCAGCGTCTGCGATTGCCCCGGCAGGTTCGACGACACCATGATGACCGCGCCGTATTCGCCGAGGGTGCGGGCGATCGTCAACACGACGCCGTAGGTCAGGCCCCACCGGATCGACGGAAGGGTGATCCGCCAAAACGTCTGCCACCAATTCGAACCCAGTGTCGCGGCGGCCTGCTCCTGGTCGTCACCCAACTCGTGCAGCACCGGCTCGACTTCGCGCACGACGAACGGCAGCGTCGCAAAAATGCTGGCGAGCACGATGCCCGGCAAGCCGAAGATGATCCGGAAGCCGAAGTCCCTTTCGACGAACCCGAATAGTCCCGCCGATCCCCACAACACGATCAGCGCCACACCGACCACTACTGGCGACACCGCGAACGGCAGGTCGATGATCGCCTGCAGCACACCCTTGCCGCGGAATCGGTTGCGCGCCAGCATCAATGCGGTCGGAATGCCGAAGAGCACGTTGAGCGGCACCACGATCGCCACCACCAGCACCGACAAGTTCAGCGCCGATACCGCCGCCGGCGTGCTGATCCAGTCGAAGAATTGACCGATGCCGGGCTGGAAGGTCCGCCACAGGATCAGCCCGACCGGCACCACCAGCAGCACGGCCACATAGGCCAGGGCCAGGAGGCGGAGCAGGTAGCGAACCGGCGGCGAGAGGGTCATGCCAGCTCCTCACGCTTGGCCGCGCGGGATCCGAGAGTGCGCAGCACGAACAGAACCATAAACGAGATGAACAGCAGCACAATCGATATCGCAGCCGCGCCGGTGCGGTCGTCGTTCTCGATCAGCGTGCGGATCCATTGTGAGGACACTTCGGTCTTACCCGGCACCGCGCCGCCGATCAGCACGACGGAGCCGAATTCGCCCACCGCCCGCGCGAATGTCAACCCGGCACCGGTCAACAGGACCGGTGACAGCGACGGCAGCACCACAGTGGTGAAGATCGTCGCGTTGTTGGCACCCAGTGACGCGGCCGCTTCTTCGGTCTCGTGGTCGATCTCGAGCAGCACCGGTTGCACCGCCCGCACCACAAACGGCAGCGTCACGAACGCCAACGCCACACCCACACCCCATCCGGTGTGCTGTAAATGCAGGCCGACCGGGCTGTGATTTCCGTAGAGCGCCAACAGCACCAGGCTGGCCACGATCGTCGGCAACGCGAACGGCAGATCGATGATCACCTCGACCAGCCGCTTGCCGGGGAAGTCGTCACGCACCAGAACCCAGGCGATCAGCAGGCCGAAGAACATGTTCAGCACGGTGACGCCCGCGGATATCGACAGCGTCACCTGGAAGGATTCGGTGGCAGCGTTCGAGCTGACCGCCTGCCAGAACGCGTCCCAGCCGCCGCCGACCGACTGCCAACAGATGGCGGCCAGCGGCAGCAGCACGATGACCGACAGCCACACCACCGAAACCCCGACCCGCAGTGACGTGCCGTTGTTGACGAGCTTGTTGCGGCCCAACGGTTTACCGCGACCGGGGGTTTCGGTGACGACTGCCGACGTCATCCGGTGGCCTGCGTGTAGATCTTGGTGATGCCGCCCGTCTTCTTGTCGAACAGCTGCTCGTCCAACGAGGTCCAGCCGCCGAGATCGGTTATGGTCCAGAGCTTTTCCGGTGCCGGGAATTGATCGCGGACGTCGGCGGCAACCGCGGGGTCGACCGGTCGGAATCCGGCGGCCGCCCAGATTTTTTGGGCGTCAGCCGTGTACTGGAAGTTCTTGAATGCCACAGCGGCATTCAGGTGCGGGCTGCTGGTCACCACGGCCAGCGGGTTCTCGATCTTGATGGTCTGCGGCGGATTGACGTGGATGATCGGCTTTCCCTGCCGCTCGGCGGTGATCGCCTCGTTTTCGTAACTGATCAGGACGTCGCCGCTGCCCTGCACGAACACGTCGGTGGCTTCGCGTCCAGACCCGGGGCGCAGTTTGACGTGCCGGCTGACCAGCCTGTCGACGAAGTCCAGACCTGCCTGCGGATCACGGCCGCCTCCGCTTTTGACGGCGTAGGGCGCGAGCAGATTCCACTTTGCCGAGCCGGAACTCAGCGGGCTGGGCGTGACGACATCGACATCGGGCCGCAGCAGGTCGTCCCAGTCCTTGATGTTCTTGGGGTTGCCCGGGCGCACCACCAGGGTCACCACCGAGCCGAACGGGATGCCTTTGGTCGCGTCGGCGTCCCAGTCCTTGGCGACTTTGCCCGCCTTGACCAGTCGGGTGATGTCGGGTGCCACCGAGAAGTTGACGATATCGGCCGGCTTGCCGTCGACAACGCCGCGGGACTGGTCGCCTGCGGCGCCGTAGGAGGCGACCACCTGAATACCCTTGCCTTCCGGCGAGGCGTTGAACGCCGGGATCACCTTGCTCCAGCCGGGCTCGGGCACCGAATAGGCGACCAGTGTGATGCTGGTGTTCGCACCGGTGCGGCGGCCGCCGCCGACGACGTCGTCGGCGCCTCCGTGGCACCCCGCGATCAGGCCGGCGGCGACGGTCAACGCGACAACATGCCGCCACGCAGGTGGTTTCTTGTTGTCGTCGAACAATGGTCGACCTTTCGGAAGTGTGCTTGGCGTCTGACGGAGATCCCGTGGCGCAGGCTGATGCCCTTTGATCGGCGCGCGGGCAGAATGTCAGCGACAACAATGCACGTCAGCGACGGCGCAATCGCCCACGGCAATCAGTGCCACGATGTGGCACTCGGTACTGCCGGACGCTGCGTGCATGGCCGCATCCTAACAGGATGCCGTGGTCCCAGCAGCCGCAGCCGAGGCAACTCAGCGCGTCAAGAACCAGGCGACGATGACCAACACGACCAGCGCAACCAGTATCAGAGTGACCCGCGATCGGGGCATTCCGCTGTTTGCGCTCATCTTGACCCGTCTTCGTTGTGGCGCACGCGGTCCATCAGGGCGATCCCGCGCCCCAACGCCGCGTCCAGCCCCGCCGCGATCACGTAGGCCAACGTCAGTACCACCGGCATCACCACGATGGCCTGCAGGACGAACCCCAGGCCAGACAGCCACAGCTCGACGCCGTCCCACCAGTTGAGGATCGCGTTCACCGGGTTCACCCTATTCGGCACCCGCAGGGATTCCAACCGGCTCCACTAAGCTGAGGCGCGCACGTCTCGTGGCAACAGGAACGGAACCTCGTGAATCATCGGATCGCGTTGCTGTCCACCTCGGACACCGATTTGCTGTCGGCCCGCGCGTCGCTGGCCGCCTACAACCTGGGCAATCCGGCGCGTCAGGCCATCGAGCCGATGCTCGACGACGCCGCGCTGGTCGTCCTGCGGGTGCTGGGCTCTTCGGCGGAGGTCGCCGACGAACTCAGCATGCTGCGCGCCACCGGGTTGCCGCTGGTCGTGCTCGGCGGTGAGCGGACGCCCAGCGCTGAGCTGATGGAGCAGTCCACCGTGCCGATCGGTCTTGCGGCTCAAGCACACTCGTACCTCGCCGAGGGTGGTCCGGCGAACCTCGCGCAGCTGCATGCTTTTCTGTGCGACACCGTCCTGCTCACCGGCGAGGGATTCGACGAGCCGGTGGTGGTCCCCGAGTGGGGTTACGCCCAGCGCTCGCGCGCCCAGCGCGCCGAGGTGCAAGCCCGGGTCGGCGTGCTGTACTACCGAGCCCACGAGGTCAGCGGCAACGCCGGCTTCGCCCATGCGCTCGCCGACGCCATCGATGCGACCGGCAGCGCGGTTGGGGTGCCGATCTTCGCGTCCTCGCTGCGCAGCGCACCCGACGAGCTGTTCGACGCGCTGGGCACGCTGGATGCCGTCGTCGTCAGCATGCTCGCGGCAGGAGGCTCCAAGTCCGCTGCCGCGAGCGCGGGTGAAGACGACGCCTCATGGGACATCGAGCGCATCGCGGCGATCGATATTCCTACCCTGCAAGGTCTTTGCCTCACTTCGTCGCGGGCCGAATGGGAGTCCAGCGACGACGGCGTCACTCCGCTGGACTCGGCGACGCAGATCGCGATCCCCGAGTTCGACGGGCGCATCATCACCGCGCCGTATTCCTTCAAAGAGGTCGACTCCGACGGCCTTCCGCACTATGTGGCCGATCCGGAACGTTGCGCGCGGGTCGCCGCCATCGCGGTCAACCACGCCCGGCTGCGCCGGATACCCAACCAGGACAAGAAGATCGCGCTGGTGCTCTCGGCCTACCCCACCAAGCACTCCCGCGTGGGCAACGCCGTCGGTCTCGACACCCCGGCGTCGGCGGTGCGTCTGCTGCGGCGCCTGGAGTCCGACGGCTACGACATCGGCGACGGCTTCGGTGTGCTCGGCATCGAGGACGAGACCCAGGCCGGCGACCGTTTGATACACACGCTGATCGACGCGGGTGGCCAGGACGAGCAGTGGCTGACCACCGACCAGGTCGCCGGCGCGCAAGTGACGGTGACCGCGGCGGACTACGCCAGGTGGACGTGCGACCTTCCCGGGCAACTGCGCGACGCGATGGCCGACAAGTGGGGGCCGGGGCCGGGACGACTGTTCGTCAACGACGACGGCGACCTCGTGCTCGCCGCGCTGCGGGCGGGCAACGTGGTGCTGATGATCCAGCCGCCGCGCGGGTTCGGCGAGAACCCGGTCGCGATCTATCACGACCCCGACCTGCCGCCGAGCCATCACTACCTCGCGGCGTATCGATGGCTGGAGCACGGATTCGGCGCTCACGCGGTGGTGCACCTCGGCAAGCACGGCTCGATGGAGTGGCTGCCCGGCAAGAACGCGGCGCTCTCAGCGGCGTGCGCCACCGACGCCGTGCTGGGGAACCTGCCGCTGATCTACCCGTTCCTGGTCAACGATCCCGGCGAAGGCGCGCAGGCGAAGCGGCGGGCGCATGCCACCATCGTCGACCACCTGATCCCGCCGATGGCTCGCGCCGAAAGCTACGGCGACATCGCGCGGCTCGAACAACTGCTCGACGAATACGGCAACATCGCGGCGATGGACCCGGCCAAGCTGCCGGCCATCCGCGGTGAGATCTGGAACCTGATGCGCGCCGCAGAGATGCACCGCGACCTCGGACTGGCGGATGAGCCCGACGGCCCCGCCGCTGAAGAGTTCGACGACTTCTTGCTGCACGTCGACGGCTGGCTGTGTGAGATCAAGGATGCCCAGATCCGGGACGGATTGCACGTGCTCGGTGCGGCGCCCAGCGGCCCGGCGCGGGTCAACTTGGTGCTGGCGATTCTGCGCGCCGCCCAGGTGTGGGGCGGCAAGGACCATGCCGTGCCGGGCTTGCGCACCGCCCTCGGGTTGAAGGAGGGCGCCGAGCTCACAGCGGTCGACGAGATCGAGAACCAGGCGCGTGCTTTGGTCGAGGCGATGGAAGCCACCGGATGGGATGCCGAAGCGGTCGACGCCCTGCATGAGTCGCCCGACGTACGCATGTCGCTGCGGTTCGCGGCGACCGAAGTGGTGCCGCGGCTGGCCGGCACCGCAGGCGAGCTCGATGCCGTCATGCACGCGCTGGCAGGCGGTTTCGTGCGGCCCGGGCCGTCGGGCTCGCCGCTGCGGGGTCTGGTCAACGTGCTGCCCACCGGCCGTAACTTCTACACCGTCGACCCGCGTGCGGTGCCGTCGCGGCTGGCTTGGCAGACCGGGCAGGCGATGGCGGAGTCGCTGCTGGCGCGCTACCTCGACGACACCGGCACGTACCCCGAGTCGGTCGGGCTGTCGGTATGGGGCACCAGCGCGATGCGAACCTCTGGCGACGACATCGCCGAAGTGTTGGCGCTGTTGGGCGTTCGGCCGGAGTGGGACGAGGCGTCCCGGCGGGTCAGCCGGCTGGCGGTCATCCCGCTCGACGAACTCGGCCGGCCGCGCATCGACGTGATCATCCGCATCTCCGGGTTCTTCCGCGACGCCTTCCCGCATGTGGTGACGATGCTCGACGACGCGGTGCGGATGGCGGCGCTGCTCGACGAACCCGACGAGGACAACTACGTGGCCGCCCACGCCCGCGCCGACCTCGCCGACCACGGCGACGAACGACGCGCCACCACAAGGGTTTTCGGATCCAAGCCGGGATCCTACGGGGCGGGCATACTGCAGGTCGTCGAAGCGGGAACTTGGCGCGACGACAAGGATCTCGCCGAGGTCTACACCGCCTGGGGCGGGTTCGCCTACGGACGCGGGTTGGACGGCGTCGCCGCCGCCGATGACATGCGGACCAACTACGCGCGAATCAAGGTGGCCGCCAAAAACATCGACACCCGTGAACACGACATCGCGGACAGCGACGACTACTTCCAGTATCACGGCGGCATGATCGCGACGGTGCGCGCCTTGACCGGCAAAGATCCCAAGGCTTACGTGGGCGACTCGACCACGCCCGACGCGGTGCGCACCCGCACGCTGGCCGAGGAGACCGCCCGGGTGTTCCGGGCCCGGGTGGTCAACCCGCGCTGGATCTCGGCGATGCGCCGGCACGGCTACAAGGGTGCTTTCGAACTCGCCGCCACCGTCGACTACCTCTTCGGCTTCGACGCGACCGCGGGTGTGGTGCACGACTGGATGTACGAAAAGCTGGCGCAGAGCTACGTTCTCGACCCGACGACGCGCGAGTTCCTCGACAAGTCCAACCCGTGGGCGCTGCAGGGCATGGTCGAACGCCTGCAGGAGGCGGCCGACCGCGGATTGTGGGCCGACCCGTCGCCGGAGACGTTGGCCGCGCTGCGGCAGGCCTACCTGGAGGTGGAGGGCGACATCGAGGACCGCGCCGGTGCCTGAACGCGTCCGGGTTCGCATCCTGGGGGTCGGGATGGGACCGGCGCAGGTCACGCCGGAAGTGGCCGAGGCGCTGCGGTCCGTCGACTACGTGCTGGCCGCCGACAAGGGTCCTGAGGACGGACTGCTGGCGTTACGGCAGGCGATCGTCGATGCCCATACCGACGGCTCGGTAGAGGTGGTGCCGGTACGTGATCCCGACCGTGACCGCTCGACCGGGCTGACCGATAACGGCTATCAGCGCGCGGTCGCCGACTGGCACGACGAGCGGGCCGCCGCCTACGCCGACGTGCTACGCGAGCGCGGCGGCAGCGCGGCGTTCCTGGTGTTGGGCGATCCGTCGCTGTACGACTCGACCATTCGCGTGGTCGAGAAAATCCAACAGCTCGGTGTGCCAGTCGAATTCGACGTGCTACCGGGCATCAGCGCCCCGCAGCTGCTGGCCGCGCGGCACCGCATCGTGTTGCACGACGTCGGTCGTCCGGTGCATCTCACCACCGGCCGGCTGCTGCAGGAGGCCGTCGCGGGCGGGCAGCACAACATCGTCGCCATGCTCAACCCGCCGCCGGACCGGCTGGACCTCACCGGATTGGACGACTGGTCGGTGTGGTGGGCGGCCAACCTCGGGGCCATGGGTGAGCGGCTGGTGTCGGGGCGGCTGGGCGACGTCGCGGGGCAGATCGCCGAGGCCCGTTCGCAGGCCCGCGCCGACGCCGGCTTCGTGATGGACATCTACCTGCTCCGGCGGCCCTGATGCGGGTGCTGCTGCTGGGCGGCACGTCGGACGCCCGGGCGCTGGCCGCACGGTTGGTCGCCGACGGTGTCGAAGTGACAAGCTCACTTGCCGGCCGGGTCGCCCGGCCACGCCTGCCCGAAGGTGCGGTCCGCATCGGCGGATTCGGCGGCGTCGGCGGGCTGCGAAAAGCGTTGGCCGACTTCGACGTCGTGGTCGACGCTACCCATCCGTTCTCGGCGACGATCTCGGCCAACGCGGCACGGGCCTGCGCCGACGAGGCGGTTCCGCTGCTGCGCCTGCAACGCCCCAGCTGGGCCGACCGTGCCACGCCGCGTTGGCATTGGGTGGGCTCGCACAGCGAGGCCGCCGAGCAGACTCGACGGCTGGGCACGCGGCCGTTGCTGACGGTCGGGCGTCAGCAGTTGGCGGCTTTCGTCGGGGCGCTGGGTGATGTGGCGGTGCTGGCCCGCGTGGTCGACGCTCCGGAATTCGCGCTGCCACCGGCGTGGACGCTGATTCACGATCGCGGGCCCTACGCGCTGCCCGGCGAGCTGGCGTTGTTGCGCGAGCATCGAGCGGATGTGTTGGTCACCAAGGACTCTGGTGGGGACTACACCTGGCCCAAAATGCAGGCCGCCGCGGAGTTGGGCATCCCGGTGGTCATCGTTCGCCGACCCGCCGCGCCGTCGGAGGTGCACCTGGTGTCTGACATCGACGAAGCTGTCGCTTGGCTGGGCGCGTAGGAACATTCGGACGTCACGGCATCGGGGCAGGTGTCCGTTGTGACCCGATCTAGGGCAAGCCGGTCAGTTCCACGGGTCGACCAGGCGGACGCCTGTGTCCTCGAAATGTCTGGTGTTCCGGGTGGCAAGTGTCGCGCGGCGCGACGTCGCGATGCCGGCGATCTGGACATCGCGAATCTCCACCGTGCGACCGGAGCTTTGGCGCGCCGCTGCGATGGAACCGGCAGCCAGAGCCGCCGACTGGTCGAAGGGCTGGACACGACCGCTGAGGTCCTCGGCCAGGAGTTGTGAAAAAGTCTGCTCAAGGCGTTTGCGGCGCCGACCACTTTCCAATAGCTCAATGCCCGTGCGTATTTCGAAGACCGTAATCGAACTCGTCCATATCGACTCGCCGGGTTGATTGTCGAGCCATTGCACCACTCGCGGATCAGGGGTGTGTTGCATGAGTGCCGAGAGCACGTTGGTGTCGAGCAGAATCATGGTTCGAACTGTGCTGGCTTAACAGGCTGATCCCGCAGCTCGGCTATGTCCTGCCTTAGGCCGACGCCATCAAAACGGCCGGCAATGCGTGACCCCAGCTTGGCTGGCGGTTCATCGACGGCGCGCACCGCATTGCGCAGGATCTCCCGGACCTCTTCCTCGGTGCTACGCCCGTGCTGTCGGGCGCGGCGCTGCAATTTGCTCTTGGTGTCCTCGTCGAGCTGGCGAATCAGGATCTGTGCCATGGGCCAAATGCTATCATGCTAGCATTTCCTATCCGGGTCGGACGGCCCCGAACGACATACTCCTTGAGCCTCGTGGTTGTGATGCTTCTAGCCGGTCAACCGCCTCTGCGGGGAAAACGATCTGCGTCGTTGCCATCTACGCTTCCTGCCAGTTGCTTTCGTTGCCAGCAATGCTTGCAGCGGGCGGGTCGGGATAGCCTGACGTAACGCGCGGATAGCTCACCCCGCCTTTGGAAAAGTCAGCCGGAAGCCACTCAAGATGCTGCGCTTGGCGGTCGCGAATTCCGGGTTGCCCGGATCAAGACTCTGCATGTGCTTGCGCGCCGACGACGAGGCTTGTCGTTGCCCGACCGTCGACGGTGTCGTCGAAAGTCTCACTCGGCCGTATTACGCCCGCCGCCACAACTCTCGCTGTCGGCCTAGCCAACCCGCCCGCACCTTTTGTCGAAGTTGTAGCGGACGTATCCGGCCGCGAGAATCACGAAAACCAGCGAACCTAGCGCCAACCCCGCGATGATGCTCTTTGTCGCCGCTGCCAGCAGTGCGACGCCAGCCAGCGGGACGATCACCCAATACAGCCATTTGTAGAACGTGCCCTTGTTGGGGTCGACGCAGCTCCCGGCACCGACGGTGATCAGCACCGCGATCGCCACGTAGGAGTCGTTGACGGGATGCGACGAGGCTGCGCTCATCAAAGAGATCATGGAGCCCCTTCGCTGCCGCACCGATTCCTAGCGAGATCCCCTGTCCGATGCACCGCGTCGGCGAAGCGCTGCGCCAGTGCCGGATGGCCGGCCCAGTGGGTATGCAGGTAGGCAGCGTGCAGTGTCGACGTGGCGAAGCCCTCGGTCCCGGTGGGGAGTTCCCACGCGGGTTGACCTGCTAGTACCGAGGTCCGAGTGCGATGGAATTCATGGCCGGTGACCTGATCGCCGGCGACGGCGAGCACGGAATCCGCGGGGCTGGTGGCGGTTCGGTAGCCCAGCGTCAGCCGGGGCGTCATCGCCGCATCGGCGGGCACCGCGCCGACCATCGGTGTGCCATCCAGCGAGCGGCACAAGTAGAGCAACCCGGCGCACTCGGCGACGGTCGGGACGCCCGCGGCGATGGCGGACCGCAATTCGGCCAGCAGGCAACGGTTCTCGGCGAGCTCGGCGGCGTGCACCTCAGGAAAGCCGCCGCCGAGATAGATGCCGGCGGTGCCCGCAGGCAGCGACACATCGGTCAGCGGGTCGAATTCGACGACGTCGCAGCCGGCGGCGCGCAGCAGTTCTTCGGTTTCGGCGTAGCGGAAGGTGAACGCCCGCCCGCCCGCCATCGCGACGACGGGCTGGGCCGGTGTGGGTGCCCGGATGTCCTGCAGCGGGTCCCACCGCACCCCATGGAGCGCCTCGGCGTCACGAGCAATGCCCACTACCGCGTCGATATCGACATGCGCGGCAATCACTTCCGCCATCCGCGCAAGGGTTTGCGCGGACTCGCGCCGCTCGGCGGCGGGCACCAGACCCAAGTGCCGTGACGGCGTCTCGATGCCGTCGTCACGGGGAAGGACCCCGAGTACCGGAATACCGGACGGGGCAAGGGCATCGCGGACCTCGTCGGCGTGCCGCACGCTGCCTGCCTTGTTGAGGATCACACCGGCGATACGCACCGACGGGTCGAACGCCGCCAGACCGGCGATGACCGCCGCGTGAGTACGCGATGCGTGGGAGATGTCGACGACCAGCAACACCGGCGACGACGTCAGCGTGGCGACATGAGCGGTGGATGCTTGCCCACCGGTGCCGAGCCGACCGTCGAAAAGCCCCATCACTCCCTCGATGACGGCGATGTCGGCCGACCTACCGCCGTGCAGCAGCAAAGGAGCGATGCGGTGTTCGCCGACCAGGAACGGGTCCAGATTGCGGCCCGGCCGGCCAGTGGCCAGCGCGTGATAGCCGGGGTCGATGAAGTCGGGACCCACCTTGTGGCCGGAAACCCTGCGCCCACGCCCGGCCAGGGCCGCCATCAATCCGGTTGCGACAGTGGTTTTTCCGTGCCCGGATGCCGGCGCGGCGACGACGATGCGAGCAAGCGCGGTGACTACCACTCGATGCCTCGCTGGCCTTTCTGGCCGGCGTCCATCGGGTGCTTCACCTTGGCCATCTCGGTGACCAGGTCGGCGATCTCCAACAGTCGCGGATCTGCCTTGCGGCCCGTCACCACGACGTGCTGACGACCTGGCCTGCCGGCGAGGGTGTCGACGACGTCGTCGATGTCGACCCATCCCCAGTTGATCGGGTAGGTGAATTCGTCGAGCACATAGAGGTCGTGGGATTCGGCGGCGAGGCGCCGCTTGATCTCGGCCCAACCGGCCGCGGCTTCCTGCGCATGGTCGACCTCGGTGCCCGCCTTGCGACTCCACGACCAGCCCGAGCCCATCTTGTGCCATTCGACGGGACCGCCCTCACCGGTCTCGGTGTGCAGCACGCCCAGCCGTTCCAGCACGGTCTGCTCCCCGATGCGCCACTTGGCCGACTTGACGAACTGGAACACCCCGATGCGAAATCCCTGGTTCCAGCCGCGCAACGCCAAACCGAATGCGGCAGTGGACTTTCCTTTGCCGTCGCCGGTGTGCACGATCAGCAGCGGCCGGTTGCGGCGTTGACGTGTGGTGAGCTTGTCGTCGGGTAGCACCGAGACTTGACCCTGCGGCATCACGCCGCCCCGGGGGTTGTCGCACCGCGGACGATGTCCGCCAGCGCCTGCGCGTTCACCTGGGCAAGCGGCACGTGCTCGGCGCCCAGATGCCGAGCCAGGGTGGCCGCCAGACCCATGCGCATCGGCCCGCTTTCGCAGTCGACGACGATGCTGCAGACTCCGTCGTTCACCAGCAGCGCCGCGGCCTGCTGAGCCCGCCCGACAGGATCGGGCCCCGCGGTGGCCCTGCCGTCGGTGACGACGACGAGCAACGGCCGTCGACTCGGATCCCGCAGCCGCTCACGCCGCACCACCTCGGCCGCCTTCAGCAGACCCTCGGCGAGCGGTGTCCGACCACCGGCCGGCAAGTCGTCCAACCGCTTGGCCGCGACGTCGACCGAACCGGTTGGCGGAAGAGCGATCTCGGCTGCCCGGTCGCGGAAGGTGACGACACCGACGCGGTCACGTCGCCGGTAGGCGTCCAGCAACAGCGACAGGATGGCCGTCTTGACCTGATACATCCGCCGCCGGGCGGCCATCGACCCGGAGGTGTCGACGACGAACATCACCAGGTTGGCTTCGCGTCCCTCACGGACGGCGCCACGAAGATCGCCGGGCGCCAGGAGTAGCCGACCGCCGCGGCGGCCGCGAGCGACTTGATGCGGCGCGGCGGCCCGCACGGTTTCCACGAGGTGGATGCCCGAGTCGGACCCTGGGCTGGCCCCGGTGCGCCGGCCCGTCGTGGTCCGGGCGCGGCTGCGGCGGCCGGCATGCCCGTCCCCCACCCCGCGGGCCGTGAAAAGCGTTGTCCGGTAGGGCTCACCGGCGCCGACCGGCGGCGTGGACGCGCAATTCTGGTGGCCGGTGCCGGTCTGAGGACCGGCAGCATCCGGCCCGCCGCCCGGGTCGTCGGGATCAGGGTCGGGGTCGGGTCCGTGATCGGTGTCGGGGGGCAGCAGCTCGTCGAGTTCGGCGTCGTCGAGCCCGGGCGTGTCGAAGGGATTGCGCCGACGTCGATGTGGCAGTGCGAGTTTCGCGGCGACCCGCAGATCGTCGATGTTCGGGTGGTCGCGGTCGTGCCACGCCGCATGGGCGGCGGCCGTCCGCGCCATCACGATGTCGGCGCGCATGCCGTCGACACCGGCCACCGAGCAGACTTCGGCGATCCGAAGCAGTGCGGCATCGGTGAGTTGGATTCGGCCCAGCAACGACTGGGCGTGCCGGATCCGATCGCGCAGCCGCTCTTCGGCATTCGCATATCCGGCGCGGAACGCCTGCGGGTCGGCGTCGAACTGCAGGCGTCGGCGCACCACCTCGGCGCGCTGCACCGGGTCTCGCGGCGCGGCGACCTCGACGGTGAGGCCGAAGCGGTCGAGCAGTTGCGGCCGCAGCTCGCCCTCTTCGGGATTCATCGTGCCGACCAGCACGAACTTCGCCGCATGCGTCACCGACACGCCGTCGCGTTCCACGGTGACGGTGCCCATGGCGGCCGCATCGAGCAGCAGGTCGACCAGGTGATCGTGCAAAAGGTTGACTTCGTCGACGTAGAGGATTCCGCGGTGCGCCTTGGCCAGCAGGCCGGGTTCGAAGTGCACCGCGCCGTCGCTGAGGGCCCGCTTGAGGTCGATCGATCCCGCCACCCGGTCCTCGGTGGCACCAACGGGAAGTTCCACCAGTCGCACCGGTCGGGTCTGCACGGATGCGTCCGGACCGAAGGCTCCGTCGGGTGAGGCCGGGTGCGGCTCGGCCGGGTCGGTGGAAAAACGGTCCCCGGCGATGACGTCGATGGGCGGCAGGATCTGGGTGAGCGCGCGCACCAACGTCGATTTCGCGGTGCCTTTCTCGCCGCGCACCAGCACGCCGCCGATGCCGGGATCGACGACGCTCAGCACAAGCGCCAACGCCATGTCGTCGAGCCCACCGGGCACGTCGGGGTCGCCACCGACGACGGCAGGAAACGGATACAGCGGACTAGCAGGGGGCACAGTGAGGCTCCGCTCGTGGTTGCGAGGCGGTCTTTACGCTAGCATCGCCGCAGTGCCGACCTCTGATCTGCAGGTAACCGTCGTCGGCGTCGGCGCCGACGGGTGGGCAGGGCTGACGCCGGCCGCGCGGGCGGTCATCGGCTCCGCGGACGTCGTGCTGGGCGGCCCGCGCCAACTGGGTCTGCTGCCCGCCGGGACCGGTCAGATCCACCAACCGTGGCCGTCCCCGCTGAGCGCGGCACTGCCGGATTTCTTGACGCAGTACGCGGGTCGGCGGGTCGTCGCGCTGGCCTCCGGAGACCCGATGCTGAGCGGAATCGGTACCACACTGGTGGACGTTCTGGGGGCCGACCGCGTCACGGTTCTCCCGCAGCTGTCGTCGGTGACGCTGGCCCGGGCGCGGCTCGGCTGGTCGGCGGAATCCACCGCGGTGGTCAGCGTTGTCGGCCGCGACGTGCACACGGTGCTGCGGGAATTGGCACCCGGGCGCCGGGTGCTGGTGCTGTCGTCCGACGAGAAAACCCCTGCGACCCTTGCCGAGTTGCTCGTCGCTCGCGGATACGGCGCGAGTCGGTTCATCGTGCTGGGCAACCTGGGCTGCGACAGTGAAACGATCGCCGAGTCGACGGCCGGTGACTTCCCGGGTGACGCGCCGCGGCTGAACGTCGTTGCGCTGCAACTGGACGGACCGCTGCTCGCCGGCTGGGCAGCCGGCCTGCCCGATGAAGTCTTCGAGCACGACGGCCAACTCACCAAGCGGGATCTGCGTGCCGCCGCGCTGGCCCGCCTGTTGCCCGCGCCCGGCCAGCTGTTGTGGGACGTCGGCGCCGGCGCCGGCTCGGTGGGCATCGAGTGGATGCGCGCTCACCCGACGTGCCGGGCCGTTGCCGTGGAGGCCGACCCGCGGCGGGCCGAACGGATCGCCCGCAACGCCCGGACGCTGGGGGTGCCCGCACTGCAGGTGGTCTGCGGCACCGCTCCGGAATCGTTGCGCGACTTGGCTTCTCCTGACGCGGTGTTCGTCGGCGGCGGCGCCAGCCGGCCCGGCGTCGTGCAGCGCTGCCTCGACGCGCTGCGCAGTGGCGGCCGGCTGGTCGTGCACGGGGTGACGGTGCAGACCGAGGGGCTGCTCGCCGCGGCGTACGCCGAGCATGGCGGTGAGCTCATCCGCATCCACGTCGAGCACGCCGCGCCGATCGGGTCGTTCACCGGCTGGACCCCGGCCCGTGCGGTGACGCAGTGGTCGTGGACGAAGTGGCCGGTCGACCGCGCTGCGGGTCGTACAAGTGGCTCTCCCCCGCCCGCGGATCGGCACCCAGGGCTCGACCCACCAGGATCACCGCGGCCTGGGTGAGGCCGGCCGCCTCGACCTGCGCGGCGATGTCGGCGACGGTGCCGCAGATGACCAGCTCCCCGGGCTGCGATGCCCGGTACACCACGGCCGCTGGACAATCCGGGCCATGCGTCGGCGTCAGCTCGTCCATCACTGCGCGGATGGCCGTGACGGCCAAGTGCAGCACCAGAGTTGCGCGGGTCGCCGCGAAAGCGGTCAGCGACTCGGTGGCCGGCATCGCGGTCGAGCGCGCCTGAGTCCGCGTCAGCACGACCGATTGCGCGACCAACGGGACGGTGAGCTCGCGACCGAGGCGTGCCGCCGCGGCGGCATAGGCCGGTACGCCCGGTGTGATCTCCCACGGCACACCGGCCGAGTCGAGCCGACGCGTCTGCTCCGATACCGCGCTGTACAACGACGGATCACCCGACACCAACCGGACGACCCGTCGGCCGCTGCGGTGCGCCTCGCTGATCGCGGCGACGATCTCGTCGAGATTCAGGTTCTGGGTGTCGATCAGATCGGCTGCCGGAGAGCAACTCTGCAGCACATCGGGGTCGAGGTAGCTGCCCGGGTACAAAACGGTGTCGGCCGCTGCCAGCAGCCGGGTGGCCCGCACGGTCAGCAGGTCGGCGGCGCCCGGTCCGGCGCCGACGAACTGCACGGCGCTCATCGCACCCACCGGGGTGTCCACACGCGGCCTTTCGGTGTGCCTCTCGTGCTTGACGCGCCCACCAAGACAAGAGATTTCATGTCGACGGCATCGGTGTCGAACTCGCCCAGCGTCGTGACGGTCAATGATTCCTCGGCCCGCCCGACGTCACGTCCGACGACCACGACGGTGTCAGCACAGCGATGTTCGAGCAGTATTTCGCGGGCCAGCTTGATCTGGTCGGGGCGCGACCGCGAGGCCGGGTTGTAGATGGCCAGAATGAGATCGGCGTCGGCGACGGCGCGCAGTCGCTGCTCGATCACCGACCACGGCTTGAGCCGGTCCGACAGGCTCAGCACCGCGAAGTCGGCACCCAGCGGCGCCCCGGCCAACGCGGCCACGGCCTGCACGGCCGAGACGGCGGGCAGCACCCGGATCGGAACGTCGGCGAATCGCTCGTCCTCGGCGGCTTCGAACACCGCCGAGGCCATCCCGAACACTCCTGCGTCGCCGCCGGAGACGACGGCCACCGACTCGCCGCGTGCCGCGAGGTCGAGCGCGAAGCGTGCCCGCTCGACCTCGACGGTGTTACCCGATGCATGCCGCTGCAGGCCGTCGCGCGGCGGCACCCGCGCCACGTACGGCGCATAGCCGACCACATGGCGCACCTGGGCCAGCGCGGCCGAGGCCTCCGGCGTCATCCAATGGGCCGGCCCGGGACCCAAGCCGACGACGAGCAGTTCGGCCACCCCCTGCTGCCCGGAAAGTGTTGCAGCGGAGGGCTCCTCGGCCATAATCCGGGACCGCGGACCGTTGATCGAATCGCCGTTGACCACGATCAGCGACAGGTACGGGACGGTCGATTCGTCGACGTCGGCGACCGGCATCCAGCGCTGCTGCGGGTGGCTGGCCCGCTCCACGTACATCGCATGGTCGAGACGCCCGGCCGCGGCGAGCGCGCGGCGGACGGCCGGGAAGGTGCGCCCCAACTTCATGATGATCGCGCCGTCGGTGTCGGCCAGTCGGCGCGCGAGTTCAGCCTCCGGCAATGTGCCGGGCAGCACGGTCAGCACGTCGGTCTGGCGAACCAGCGGGGAGGCGACGGCCGCCGTCGCGGCGGTGAACGCCGGTATCCCCGGGATGATCTCGGTGCGGAACCGGGCGCTGAGCCGGTCGTGCATGTACATGAACGAGCCGTAGAACAGCGGATCCCCCTCGGCCAGCAGGGCTACGGTACGGCCGGCATCAAGATGCACGGCCAGCCTGGCAGCCGATTCCTGGTAGAACTCGGCCAGCGCTCCGGCGTACCCGCCGGGATGATCGGTCGTCCCGGTGGTCAGCGGGTAACGCAGTTCCACCTCGATGGCGTCGGCGGGAATCAAGTCGGCCGCGATGGTCCGCGCGTAGGACTGCTTGTTGACGCCGGCGTGGTAGGCGATGACGTCGGACTCGCCGATGATCCGCGCCGCTTTGCGGGTGATCAGCTCGGGATCTCCTGGGCCCAAGCCGATTCCGTAGAAGCGGGCGGCGCTCACTCGACCTCCGAGGCCAACGCGTTGACGGCCGACGACGTGATCGCCGAACCACCGCGCCGTCCCCGCACCGTCACGAACGGGATGTCGATACCGTGGTCGCGAGCCAACGATGCCAGGGCAGCCTTGGATTCGGCGGCGCCGATGAAGCCGACCGGGCACCCGACGATCGCCGCGGGCCGGGGCGCGCCGTCGATCAGCATCTCCAGCAGGTGGAACAGCGCGGTCGGGGCGTTGCCGATGGCCACGACCGCGCCACCGAGCAGCGGTTCCCACAGCGAGACAGCGGCCGCCGTGCGGGTGGTGTTCCACTGCTTCGCCAACTCGGGCACACCAGGGTCGTCGAGAAAGCAGTGCACCTCGTTGGCGGCGGGCAGCCGGCCGGCGGTGATGCCGGTGGCGACCATGCGGGCGTCGCACAGGATGGGCGCGCCGGATTGCAGCGCCGCGCGCCCGGCGGTCACCAGCGCGGGGTGGACGATCAGGTCGTCGACGAGATCCGGCTGGCCGGTGCCGTGAACCATTCGGACAGCCAGCTTTTCGGCTTCGGCCGGGACGCGGGTCAGGTCGGCTTCGCGGCGGATGGTGGCGAACGAGTCCGCGTAGATGGCAGGGCCGTCGGCGATGTAGGCGTAGCGTCGGGTCGGCCGGCTCGGCTGGCTCACTGGCACACCTCCGGGGCGTTCGGGACGAGGACGCCGCGCCACGGTGTGACGACGACATAAGTTACGCCAGCAGACTTTTCAAATATTTCGGGCGTGAGAGCGTCGTCCTTGGCTGGGACGTGGGTGCCGCCGGGCACCTCACCATACGGCAGCGGCGGCGCCGGGTCGGGAATGCGGGGGTCGGGGTCGACGGAGGGCTGCAACGACTCGGTGAGTTCGCGGATGTGCCACGGCGCATCGGCGCCCGACCCGCGGGCCGCGAAGAACCGCGCCGCCAGATCGGTCAGCCGGTCGGCGACCTGATCCAAGCCAGCCACAGGTCCCCAATAGTCGCCGATGCGTAACTGCGCGGTGTCGGCGTCGAGCACCACACACCCCAGGTCGGTGCCGCGTTTGCCCACACCGGTGAGCCGGGAGATCAGATCACCGCGACCATCGTCGAGGGTGAACAGGAACCGCCCCGGCAGCAGACCGAGGCGGGGGTTCGCGCACAGCAGGGTGTCCAGACGCGCGATCGTCGGGCGCAGGTCGGCGCGGCCGCCGGCCAGACCGGTCTGCGGGGAGGCGAGCACGTTTCTCACGAGTTCGTGTGTGCGGGTGGGGATCAGGCCGGTCGACTCGAGTGCCGTCGCCACCGCGGCGGGCAGTCCAGATCCGTCACCCGGCAGGCCGCGCAGTTGCAGGTTGGCGCGCCGGGTCAGGTAAATGCGGCCGTCGGCGTGCTGGTGACTGACCTCCGACAGCCGTTGCAGCGCCGTGGTGGAAAGCCGGCCACCCATCAGCCGGATGCGGACCAGCAGACCGTCCTCGGCCTGCCACGGGCGCCACACACCGGGGCACATGTCTGCCCGTGCGCGAGAATCCGTTGTCATCTTTTCGCAGGTCAGCTCAGGTCGCTGACCTTCTCCATCATCGCTTGGGCGACCTCGACGGCGCTGCTGTCCGGATTCGCCGATCCCGGGTCTGAGGGCCGCCGGTCGCCGAAGAAGACCATCTCGACCTCGACGATGCAGTTCAATCGGACACCGACGGCACGGGCCTGCGGGGTGGGCCGCAGGGCCGGCATGTTGGGCAGCGTCGCGGTCGCGGTATTCGTCACGGCGACAATGGAATCCAACGTCCGGACGGCACCGATCACGGTCGTCGTGCTGATCGGTCCGGTCTGTTCGGTTATCGTCCGGCCGTTGCAGCGCCGCCACTGGTCGGGGAACGTCGCAAACAGGGCCCGGGCATCTGCCGCCGACGGCAGCGTCACCACGCCCTCCATCACGCTGATCACCTGAGCCGGATCGCCGTCGTTCCACCACGACACCGACGCCACGGTCTGCGCGTGGGCCGGGCCGTACACGCTCCTCTGCAGCATCGAGGTGACCTCGATGCAATCCGCCGAATCCGGCGGTGCTTCACGCTGGTCGAGGATGCCGACGCCGCCGACTTCGGCGGCTGAACGGGCCACGAACGGTTGGCCGAGCATCGCCGACAACGCCCGGCCGTCGAGCAGCACCTGCTTGACCACAGCGCCGGTGAGCGGCCTCGGTTTCAGGTTCGGCGCCGGCTTGGCCGTGCCGGCAACCACCGGACCACAGCCCACCGCGAAGGCGACAACCACCGTGCACGCCGTAGCCAGTCCGAACGTCCGCACGGCTACTTCTTGGCGCCTTTGTCTGGCGCGGAGTCCGTGGACAGCGCGGCGACGAACGCCTCCTGCGGCACGTCGACCCGTCCGATGGTCTTCATCCGTTTCTTGCCTTCCTTCTGCTTTTCCAGCAGTTTGCGCTTACGGGTGATGTCACCGCCGTAGCACTTGGACAGCACGTCCTTGCGGATGGCGCGAATATTCTCGCGCGCAATGATTTTCGACCCAATGGCGGCCTGTATCGGGACTTCGAACTGCTGGCGCGGGATGAGTTCTTTGAGCCGGGTGGTCATCTTGTTGCCGTAAGCCGCCGCGCCGTCCTTGTGCACGATGGCGCTGAACGCGTCGACGGCCTCACCTTGCAGCAGGATGTCCACCTTGACCAGCGCGGCCTCCTGCTCCCCGGCCTCCTCGTAGTCGAGGCTGGCGTAGCCGCGGGTGCGCGATTTCAGCGAGTCGAAGAAGTCGAAGATGATCTCGCCCAACGGCATCGTGTAGCGCAGCTCGACCCGTTCCGGTGACAGGTAGTCCATGCCGCCGAGTTCGCCGCGGCGGGACTGGCAGAGCTCCATGATCGAACCGATGAATTCGCTGGGCGTGATGATGGTGGTTTTGACGACGGGCTCGTAGACGGCGCGGACCTTGCCTTCGGGCCAGTCCGACGGGTTGGTGACGACGAGTTCGGAGTTGTCCTCCTTTTCGACCCGGTAGACGACGTTCGGCGAGGTCGAGATCAGGTCGAGGTCGAATTCGCGCTCCAGGCGCTCGCGGGTGATCTCCATGTGCAGCAGACCCAGGAATCCGCAGCGGAAGCCGAAGCCGAGCGCCACCGAGGTCTCCGGTTCGTAGGTCAGCGCGGCGTCGTTGAGTTGCAGCCGCTCCAAGGCGTCACGCAGGTCGGGATAGTCCGAGCCGTCGACGGGATACAAACCCGAGTACACCATCGGCTTGGGTTCGCGGTACCCGGTGAGCGGCTCGGTGGCACCGTGTCGCGCGGTCGTGACGGTGTCGCCGACCTTGGATTGGCGGACGTCTTTCACGCCGGTGATGAGGTAGCCGACCTCGCCGACGCCGAGGCCGACGGTGGCCTTCGGTTCGGGCGAGACGATGCCCACTTCCAGCAACTCGTGGGTGGAGCCGGTGGACATCATCGTGACCTTTTGGCGCGGGGTGATTTTGCCGTCCACCACCCGTACGTAGGTCACCACGCCGCGGTAGACGTCGTAGACCGAGTCGAAAATCATTGCCCGCGTGGGGGCGTCGGCGTCGCCGACCGGCGGCGGCACCTCGCGGACCACATGGTCGAGCAGTTCGGTGACACCCTCCCCGGTTTTACCCGAGACCCGCAGCACATCGCCGGGTTCGCAGCCGATGATGTGGGCGATCTCGCCGGCGTAGCGGTCGGGGTCGGCGGCGGGCAGGTCGATCTTGTTGAGCACCGGAATGATGTGCAGGCCGCGGTCCAGCGCCAGGTACAGGTTGGCCAGCGTCTGCGCCTCGATGCCCTGGGCGGCGTCGACCAGCAGCACCGCGCCCTCGCAGGCCTCCAGCGCGCGGGACACCTCGTAGGTGAAGTCGACGTGGCCGGGGGTGTCGATCAGGTGCAGGACGTACTGGGTGCCGTCGAATTCCCACGGCAATCTCACGTTTTGCGCTTTGATGGTGATGCCGCGTTCGCGTTCGATGTCCATCCGGTCGAGGTACTGAGCGCGCATATCGCGGTCCGCGACGACGCCGGTGAGCTGCAACATCCGGTCGGCCAGGGTGGACTTGCCGTGGTCGATGTGGGCGATGATGCAGAAGTTCCGAATCTGCGCCGGCGCGGTGAAGGTCTGGTCGGCGAAACTGCTGATGGGGATCTCCTGGTGAAGCCGGGGTTAGGCGCTTTCAGCGTATCTATGCAGTGGCGCCCCAGCACAATCGGCGGACGGGTCCAGTACCCGCAGGGGCGTCCAATCCCTCTGCGCTTCGACCGCGTCGCCTGCGGGCACACCCACCTGGTCCGCGATTCCCAGCTCACGGCGGCGGGCACCGAAACCCTCGGACGCACCGACGAATCGCCCCGCCGGCCAGGTGACGGCGGGGCGAACGAAGAGCTACGCGACCCGCTCGGCGCGCCCCACTGCGCTGTCTTCGGATATCAACGACCAGCGGCTCAGCGCCTCCGAGGCATCGTCGTCGCCGGCTCCGATCGTGAACGACTCGCCGTCGAAAGCGGTGTTCCACACCGACGACGCGACCGCGCGGGCAATCGACAGTCCGTCATTCGCCGACAAATACGGCATCAACATGCCGATCGCCCGCGAGGTCGACGCGGTGATCAACCATGGGGCCATCGTCGAGCAGGCCTATCGCGGCCTGAGCGCGGAAACCCCCGGACACGAGGTCCACGGGGCCGGGTTTTGACGCGGCGCAGGGCGTCGGGAGGATTTATCGGGGCGCCGCCGACTGCCCCTACAACGGTCCGTCGCTGATCGCCATGGCGACGCCGATGCGAGAACCGAAAGCGGTGGTGTGGGGCGGCGGTTCCTGGGGGACGTCGTTGCACGGCTTCAACGATCGGTGTTGCTGCGTCGGCGCGGTGAAGCTCTGGTCGGCGAAACTGCTGATGGGGATCTCCTGGTGAACCCGGGGTTAGGCGCTTTCAGGAGTGGCGCCACAGCACAATCGCGGGACGGGTCGGGTACAAACGAAACCCCGGAGTTGTCGTTGTGGAGCGTGCAACGCGCGCCACAGCGCGCAGACAATTTCTAGCAGCGCGGTCAGCGGGACCAGCACCACGACGAAGGGGACGAACAACACGTAGGCCGGCAGGCCACTGACGACGGCCACGCACGCTCTCCGGAATGTCGGCTGGCACACACGATAGGCCACCACGACCCGCGAAACCGGCAGCCTTTAGCTGCGGCGGAAACCTTTATCCGCGCGACGAAAACAAGGGGCAGAGTTGTTCGCGCGCATGCATTACTAACGGTTGCTTTACTTAGGATAACCAACCCTTCTTGTGGTGGGTGAATTACCCGGATTCGTATTCATTTAATATAGCCTTGCTTTACTTAGGAAAACCTGATCTTCATAAGCGTAACCTTCGTTGCAAGGCTCTGTGAGCTAGGATAACGTGCTGGACATGGCCAATCACAACACCCCTGAAACACAGTTTCACAAGCTGCTCCAAGAGCAAATCCGACACGAATTCACCGCGACGCAGCAATACACCGCGATTGCGGTGTATTTCGACAATGACGACCTGCCGCAACTGGCCAAACACTTTTACCGGCAGGCCAGCGAGGAACGCGAGCACGCCATGAAGATGGTGCAATACTTCATCGACCGCGATTTCGGGATCGCAATCCCGGGAGCCGACGAGGTGCGCAACGAGTTCGACACCCCCCGCGACGCGATCGAGCTGGCGCTCGAGCTGGAACGCACGGTCACCAAACAAGTCAGCGCACTGGCGGCCGCCGCCCGCGACGACGGCGACTACCTCGGCGAACAGTTCATGTGGTGGTTCCTCGAAGAGCAACGCGAAGAAGAGGCCGCCATGATCACACTGCTACGAGTCGCCGAACGTGCCGCAGACAACATGTTCGACCTCGAGGACTTCGTCGCCCGAGAAATCAACTCCTAACCCAACCAGCCCCGAGGGCGGCACGTCGGCCATCACGACTTCCGCCCTCGGCGGTCGCGACCACACGTGCGGCTCGACCATGTCCACCGCCACGTGTACGGCGCAGCGCGAATGCGTCTAGCGAAAGGTAACGGGGCGGTGGCCGATGCGGTGGAGACTTCAGCCACCAGCACTGATCGTCACCTCCGAAGCACGCGTGGGGCTCATCGGCTCCGACCGTTTCCCACCGCCGTGCCCGTCGGCGGATCTGCTGCAGTCGACCCTTGCCGTCAGCTGCGGAACCCTTGGCGGTGGTCCTGACCGTCATGGGCACTGACGCGCAATCCAGCGCGGAGCATTTCGGCATCGCCACGCATCAAGGCTGAACCGAGCCGACCTTCCACCCACCGCGGATAGCCAACGTCTCACGGCTGAAGCCGAAAACGGCGCTCAGGACGAAATCACTCCGCTGCGCAGCACGGCAAAACTCCCCTCAACGCCGAGGTCCGCGGCGCCTTGACGGCGACCGCGGACCCGGCTAGAAGGACGTGCGGTGGTTCAGAATAGCGACAGAAAGTCGGTCGCCAGGCTGCTTGCGGTACCGGTAGTGGCCGCAGGGTCGAACAACGAGAGCAGGTCGGTCGCGAAGGTGGTGTCCGACGTCGGCACGACGTCGACCACGTTGCTCCCAGTGGTAGCGGCGGCGGTGTCGCTGGTGCCCGAAGCGGAAGCGATGTCACCATTTCCGCCTAAGCCCGCTGTGGAACCCAAGTTGTCGCCGTTCTGGTCGCCGAAATAGGTGGCGCTGTCGTTGTTGCCGCCGATGGCGGCGACGCCATCACCGTTGCCGTCGAGGTTGCCCACTTGCAACGCGAAGTCGTTGCTGCCGCTTGTGTTCTGCCCAGCCCCATAAACGAGGTCCTGGTTGCCGGCGAAGACGCCGCCGGGGAGGCTGCCTGTGTTTGTGATGTTACCGATGTCGATGGCGCTGTCGTAGTTGGAGCCGGCGGCCCCGCCGGAGACGGCCAACGCGTTGGTGCCGTCGGCCATCGCGTAGTCGTAGTTGCCCAAAGTGGCGCTGGCGCTGGCGTCGTTGCCGTAGGCGACCGCGACATCGCCGGTGCCCGCGGTGGTCGTGGCGGTCGCGGTGCCGTAGTCGTAGCTCACCCCGTCGAACGAGTAGGCGAAGTTAAACGGTGACGACGGATCGTCTACCCTGTCGACGCTGACGCCGCATCGGGGCCCAGCAGCCACGAAATCGGGTCGCTCGACGTGTCGGCCGAGGCGAGCGGTGCAAACGCCAGTGCCGCCCCGCAGGCGAAGCCGGCAGCTGCTGCGATTTTGCGAATGTGCATGACTAAATCCTTTCAAAAGATGTCTGTCGGCGATTCGGGCGTACCGCCGCAGGCCCCCAAAGCTCCCCCGCGCGAACCTGAGAGCAGAATAACAGGTTCCTAGGCTCAGGCTCAGGTCCAACCTAAAATTCTTTAGGTTTTTAAACGTTCGGACTGACGGCTCTTCCCATCGTCCATGCCCGAAAGATCCTGTGCACGTTATGAAGACGTCGCAGCAACTAGCTGAGAATCGATGTTGGAACCCGTCAGCTGCAACCCTCGCCATGCAGGGCGGCGAACCGCCGAAGTGGGCCGCGACGTCCTCATCGACACGGGCCCGCACCGTCGGCCGAGAGCGCGTGAAATCCGCCTCGAAGTCAGGAGCCAAAGCCAACAGAGATTCGCTGTGTTTGGACTCGTAGCGCGTCGTCCTATGCTGGCGAAGATGGCGGCACAGTGGCGGACATTCCAGCGACTCGCCGGAACCCTGGTGTTCAACGAAGCGCCCAAATTGGTGCGCCAGTTGCAACGGTCACCGGCTGTGCAGCGGGGTATCAAGCTCGGCTTGGACGCCATTATCGCCGCTACATCCGAACCGCCAGCGGAGCTCACCGCCGGGCGACCGGTCACCAAGAACAGCGCGCCCGCCGCTCATCGCGCCCGCACGATCACTTACCACCCCGACCTCGACGGCAGAGCCGACCCCGGCGAAATCGTCTGGACCTGGGTCACCAACGCCGACGACCCGACCCGCGGCAAGGACCGCCCAGTGCTGGTCGTCGGCCGCGACCACACAATCCTGCTCGGCTTGATGCTGTCCAGCCAGGAACCACACCCCGCCGACCGGTCCTGGGTCGGTATCGGCAGCGGCAGCTGGGACGACGAAGGCCGGCCCAGCTGGGTGCGGCTGGACCGGGTGCTCGACGTCCCCGAAGAAGGCATCCGGCGCGAGGGCGCGATCCTGGAACGCGCCCAATTCGACGTGGTAGCAGCGCGACTACGCCGCGACTACGCCTGGCGCTGAGCTACCCCTGGGTGATGTAGGACTGCAGCTGCTGATGCTCGCTTTCCAGCTCCTGCATCCTGGTTTTCACCACGTCCCCGATGCTGACGATGCCGATCAGCTTCCCGTCCTCGAGCACCGGCACGTGCCGCACCCGGTTTTCGGTCATCAGCAGCGTCAGGCTGTCCACCGTGTCCGCCTTGCTGCAGGTCGAGACCATCGTCGTCATGATCTGATGCACCGGCTGCGACAGCACCGACGCCCCGTGAGTGTGCATTTGGCGGACCACGTCACGTTCGGAGACGATGCCTGCGACGCCGTCGGGCCCGACTACCACCATCGCGCCGATGTTGTGATCGGCGAGCCCGGCAATCAGCTCAGCGACCGTCGCGTCGGGGCTGATCGTCACCACCGCGCCGCCTTTGCCGCGCAACACGTCTGCTATCCGCATGTAGCCTCCCGTCGACTGTGATCAGGTTCACATCTAGGCTACGGCGATATCGGTCCAGGTGTAAGAGGCTGAGAAATATCTCGGCCATCTCGCCCTCCGGTGGGCCCCGCGGCCTGCTCGATCCGGCCGATCGATCGGTTCCTGAGGGGGCGCGGCGCAGCACTACGGCGGGCGACCGGACATCTCACGACTCACACACCAGAAAGAGAGCACCGCGTGCAGATCAATGCCTTTGTCCCAACAGCAGGTGTCGTCCTTGCCGACGATGCCGTCAATGCCGTCGGTGTCCCGCAGGTCGAGATTCACTTGCCGCCCCTTCAGGACAATCAGTTTCACAACTCGACGGCCCCGATCCTGCTCTGCGTCTCCACCGAGAACGGCAGCGAGCACGATCCTCAGCTTTTCATCATGGTTCACGATGCTGACGGTCAGCTGCGCGGCAGGGCCCAGCAGCTCTGGATCTGGGACGACCTCCCCAACCGCCCGCTCAAATGGCAGGTCTTCAGCCTGATGTTGCCCTTCCTGGTCTTCGGCGCGGGAACCTACACATTCGGGGTGTACGCGGGCCCAGACGATCAACCGGATCAGGCGCTGGCGTCGTTTGTGATCCCGATCTTCTTGGACGCGCCGGCGATTCGTCCCCACGAACGCTGAACCGCAACAGCCGATTCGTCCGGCGATGGCGATGGTGGAACGAAAAGCTAGGCCAATCGCGTGATTTCGACGACCACGTCGAGATCGGTGGCACCCTTGCCGGAGTAGATGCCTTTGAGCGGAGACACATCCGAGTAGTCACGTCCGACGCCGACCGCGACGTACTGCTCGTTGATCTCGCTGTCGTTGGTGGGGTCGTGGTCCCACCAGCTTCCGGTCCAGGCCTGAAACCACGCGTGACTCTGGCCGTCGACGGTCTCCCCGACTACGGCGTCCGCGTTGGGATGGCGGTAGCCAGAGACATACCGCGCGGGAATTCCCATGCTGCGCAACACCATCAGCGACAGGTGGACGAAGTCCTGGCAGACGCCTTTGCCCTCGCGGAACGCGTCCAAGCCGGACGAGTGAACGCTAGTGCTGCCTTTGACGTAATCCAGTTGGCCGCGCACCCACTCAGAAGTCGCGAGGACGGCATCGGCGGGATCGTGCTCCCTGGCGAGCTTCTTGCCCACGGCCGCAATGCGTTTGCTCGCCGGCGCATGGCCGGTGGGGGTCAGCACCTCGTCGTAGCGGTCGACGACGGATTCGTTGCGCAGTTCCGACCAGCCCAGCTGTTGAGCCGGCGGGTCGGGCTTCTCGGTTTCGACCACCGACGCAGACGTGACCGTCAACTCGGTGTGCGGCGCATGCAAGTCGAACGCGGTGACTGCGGTGCCCCAATAATCGACATACCGGTAGGACCGGGTTGCCGGAACGGTTTCGACGCGGTTGAGGACGACGTTCTGCCGTGAATCCGATCGCGGCGTGAGCCTGGCCTCGTTGTAGGAGGCCGTCGCCGGCGACGGGTACGCATAGCCGGTCGCATGTAACAGCCGCGTGCGCCACATCAGTTCTTCCCCTGTTTGACCGGCACCGGTTCGCGCTTGCCGGCATCGGACCAGGCAACCCACGGTACGACGTGAAAATACTGCACTGCCAACGCTTCTCCGATATCGAAGCACGATTTCTGCAAGCCGGCCAAACGCATCTCCAGTGATTTCAGCAGTACGCCCGGCCGGACGAATTCGAGTTCGCTGCGGGCCCGGCCCAGCAGCCGCTGCGCCTCCGAAATGGCACCGTTGCTGCCGTGTGAGTTGCGCAGCAGTTCGTCGAGGTGATACTCGGCCATCTTCAGCGAGTAGAAGATCGACCGCGGGAAGCGCCGGTCGAGCAGGATGAATTCGACAACTCGATTGGCATCCAGCACACCGCGATGCGTGCGCAGATAAGTGTCGTGGCCGCCGGCGGAACGCAGCAACGTCACCCAGGCCGGGGACACCGCGCTGTCACCCACCCGCGACAGCAGCATGCGCACCGTCATGTCGACCCGTTCGATCGCGCGGCCGAGCATCATAAACCGGTAGCCGTCGTCTCTGGACAGCGTCGAGTCGGCCAGGCCGGCGAACATCGCCGCACGACCCTCGATGAACGACAGAAACTCGTGCGGGCCAAGACGTTTGGCGGCACGCTCGCGCTCATCGAGCGCGTTGTAGGTGGTGTTGAGGCATTCCCACGTCTCGGTGGACGTCACCTCGCGGGCCGAGCGCGCGTTTTCCCGTGCGGCGGTGATGGCGTCGACAATGGAGCAGCCGCCCGCTGTGGTGTTGCGGCGAAACGCCACCAGGTCGGTGAGCGACCACACGTCCAGCTCGGTGTCGGGCTCGTCGATTCCCAGCACCTGCAACAACACTCGCGAGGCCTGGTCGGGGTCGACGCTGGAATCCTCCAGCAGCCGGTGCACCGTGACGTCGAGAATGCGCGCCGTGTCGTCTGCTCGTTCGACGTAGCGACCGATCCAGTACAGCGCCTCTGCGTTTCGTGCGAGCATCAGCGAATCACCGCCTGGTGTTGTTGCTGTGGTTTCTGGCGGGTGAACGACTGCGACTGTTTGCCTCGTTGCGTCGACTTCTCGACCGCCTCTTCATCGGCCGCTGTGGCCGGCGCCGGCAACGCCTTGACCACCTCGGCGGCGCCCAGCTCGCGATCGGCGTCCGAGGTCTTCGACGCCAACACCCAGGTGTCCTTGGACCCGCCACCTTGGCTGGAGTTGACGACCCGCGACCCTTCGACCAGCGCCACCCGGGTCAAGCCCCCGGGCAGCACCCAGACGTCGTCGCCGTCGTTGACCGCGAACGGCCGCAGGTCCACGTAACGGGGGGTCAGCGTGTCGCCGATCTGCGTCGGGACCGTCGACAGTTGCATCATCGGCTGAGCGATCCAGCCCCGCGGGTCGTCGCGGATGCTCTTGCTGATCGCGTTGAGCTCCTTGGGCGACGCTTCCGGACCGAAGACGATGCCGTAGCCCCCGGAGCCCTCGACGGGCTTGATCACCAGCTCCGCCACGCGGTCGAGTACCTCTTCGCGCTCGTCGTCCAGCCAGCAGCGGTAGGTGTCCACGTTGGCCAGCAGCGGCTTTTCGCCCAGGTAGTACTCGATGATGGTCGGCACATAGGTGTAGACAAGCTTGTCGTCACCCACTCCGTTGCCGACGGCGCTGGAGATCACCACATTGCCCGCGCGGGCGGCGTTGAGCAGACCGGCCACGCCGAGCACCGAATCGGGGCGGAACTGCATCGGGTCGAGGTAGACATCGTCGATGCGCCGGTAGATGACGTCGACCTGACGCTCCCCCTCGGTGGTGCGCATGTAGACCTGGTTGTCGCGGCAGAACAGGTCGCGGCCCTCGACCAGCTCGACACCCATCTGGCGGGCCAGCAGCGAGTGCTCGAAGTAGGCCGAGTTGTAGACGCCCGGGGTCAGCACCACGACCGTCGGGTCGGCTTCGTTGGTGGCCGCGGAGTTACGCAGCGCCCGCAGCAGGTGCGAGGCGTAGTCGTCGACGGCGCGCACCCGGTGGGTGGCGAACAGGTTCGGGAAGACCCGGGCCATCGTGCGCCGGTTCTCCATCACATACGACACCCCCGACGGCGACCGGAGGTTGTCTTCGAGGACCCGCCAGGTGCCTTTCTCGTCCTTGATCATGTCGATGCCCGCGACGTGGATGCGCACCCCGTTGGGCGGCTGGATACCGACGGCCTGGCGATGGAAGTGCTCACACGAGGTGATCAGCCGACGTGGGATGACGCCGTCGCGCAGAATCTCCTGATCGCCGTAAATGTCATCGAGGTACGCCTCGAGCGCTTTGACGCGCTGGATGAGGCCGCGCTCCAGCTTCGTCCACTCGGCCGCGGAGATGACTCGCGGGACCTGGTCCAGCGGAAACGGCCGCTCCTGGCCGGACAACGAGAAGGTGATGCCCTGGTCGCTGTACGCCCGGCTCAGCGCTTCGGCGCGGTCGTCGAGGTCTTCAGGGCTCGACGGGGCCAACGCGCGATAAATGCCTCTGTACGGCCCGCGGACGTTGCCCTGGACGTCGAACATCTCGTCAAATGCGTCGGCATAGCCATTGGCGACGTTATAGCCGTCGAAGATGGGCTCAAAGGTCTGCAACTTGACTGGGCTTGACCGCTTGGTTTCTGCGGGAATGGTTCGAAGGGCCACATTGCCATGCTGCATCAGATCGTCGAGCGCCGCAGGGTCAGCCTGTTTGCTTTGGGGGAATTCACGACGGGCTGATACCCTGAGCAGTCGCTGGTTAAGCGTCGAAACGCACCGGCACACCGTGACACACCCCAAGCCGCCGATATTTGAAGAGGAACTACGCGTGGCCAACATCAAGTCGCAGCAGAAGCGCAACCGCACCAACGAGAACGCCCGACTGCGCAACAAGTCGGTGAAGTCGTCGCTTCGCACGGCTGTCCGGGCATTCCGTGAGGCTGCCGCGGCCGGCGAGAAGGACAAAGCCGCCGAACTGCTGGCCTCCACCAGCCGCAAGCTCGACAAGGCCGCCAGCAAGGGCGTCATCCACAAGAACCAGGCTGCGAACAAGAAGTCTGCGCTCGCTCACACGTTGAACAAGCTCGGCAGCTAGTCCGCGCTACTGCACTTACTCGGCGACCAGTTCAGCGACCTTGCGCACCGCCGCTTCCAAGGCATAGTCCGGGTCGGCGGCCGCACCTTTCACGTCGGCGTTCAGCGCCGCCACCAGTCGCATCGCGGTAGCCACCGCATCGCGGGACCAGCGCCGCGACTGTTTCTGCGCTTTCTGCACCCGCCACGCCGGCATACCCAGTTCCGACGCGAGCCGATACGGATCTCCCGACAGCGACCCGACCCGACCGATGCTGTGGACGGCCTCGGCCAGCGCGTCGGCCAACACCACATGGGGCTCGCCGCGCAGCATCGCCCAGCGCAGTGCCTCGACCGCGCCCTCGACGTCACCCACCACGGCCTTGTCGGCAATGTCGAAACCCTTCACCTCGGCCTTGCCGTGGTGATAGCGCCGCACGGCGGCGACGTCCACCTGGCCGCCGGTATCGGCGACCAACTGCGAGCAGGCCGAAGCCAATTCGCGGACGTCGGAGCCGACCGCGTCGAGTAGCACTGCGACGGCGTCGTCGTCGACTTTGGCCTTCAGCCCACGAAACTCTGTGCGCACGAAGTCCAACCGCTCGCCGGCCTTGCTGAGCTTCGCGCAGGGATGCACCACGGCGCCCAGCTTTTGCAGCTGATTGGCCAGGGCTTTGGCCCGCCCGCCACCGGAGTGCACGACGACCAGTGACGTGCCCGCGGGTACGTCCTCGGCGCATCTCGCGATCAGCTCGGCGGCTTCTTTGCCCGCCTCGCCGGCAGCCTCCAAGACCACCACGCGCTCGTCGGCGAACAGCGACGGGCTGAGCAGTTCAGCCAGTTCGTAGACGCCGACATCGCCGGCCCGGACCCGGTCGACCGGGACGTCGTCGGTGCCGGCACGCTTGCGGGCCGACCGCAGCACGTCCGCGACGGCGCGCTCGACCAGCAGCGCCTCATCCCCCAACACGAGATGTACCGCCTGCTGGCTCACCGGTTGATCGTGTCACGTCGGCCCGACAGGTCCGCCGGCCCCCGGCTGCAGACCGGACAGCGTCCAGGCGAGTAACGCGCAGGCCGCCAACGCCATGCCTGCCCGAAACCACCGCCACCGCCACAGCAGCACCGCGAGCAGTCCAACAGCGCCGATCACCACCACCCCGGCCAACCCGGACGGAACCGGCACACTGGCACCGGGCACACTCGCCGACCAGTGCGCGATCCGCAGCAGCCACCACACCTGCGGACCGGTGAACCGGATCAGCAGTTGCGCCCCGGCCGGCCAGAACAGACACAACGCCGCAGCGGCGCTCCCCAACACCGTGATCGGCGCGATCAACGCCGCCACCGCGAGATTGGCCACCGCCGACACAACGCTGACCCGGCCGGAAATACCGGCGATCAGCGGCGCCGTCACCAACTGCGCGGCGCACGCCACGCAGACGGCGTCCGCGGCCGGCTTGGGCCAGCCCGCTGCCACCAGCCGGCGCGACCAGATCGGCGCGACGACCACCAGCGCCGCCGTCGCCACCACCGACAACGCCAGGCCCACGTCCACGGCCAACTGCGGAGTGACCACCATCAACACCAGCACGGCGGCGGCCAGCGCCGGGATCGCCTGACGGCGGCGTGACGACAGCACACCCACCAGCGCGATCGCGCCCATCACCGCCGCCCGCAACACGCTGGCCGAGGGCTGCACCACGATGACGAACAGCACCAGCGCGAGGCCGGCCAGCCCGACTGCGGACCGCAGGCCGATCAGGCGCGCAGAGAACAGCACCGCCCCGCAGACGATCGTGACGTTGGCGCCCGACACCGCGGTCAGGTGCGTCAGGCCGGCGGTGCGGAACTCTTGGGTGGTGATCGGGGTGACCGTCGACATGTCGCCGAGCACCAGCGCGGGCAGCATGGCGGCCTGGTCGGCGGGCAGCGCCCGGCGGGCCGCCTCGGCGAACCCGGCGCGGACGGCGTACGCGGCCCGGTTCAACGGCCCGGCACGGCCCATCGTCGGCGCACCGATCGCGGTGACCACGGCCACCGTCAGGTCATGACGGGTCGGCGCCGTGATGCGGGCGCGAAAGCGCATCGGCTGGCCGACCATCACCGCGCCGAAGTCTCGCGCGGGAGCGAAAACCACTGCGCGGCCTGATGTCTCATCGCTGCCGAGTCGACGCAGCGTGACGCCGAACAGCAGTCGGCCGTGACCTGTCGACCGGGCGCTTTCCACCGGCGTGGCGGTAATCTCGACGGTGCTGCCGAACGCGGCGGCGATCGGGTGGTGCGCGACCGCGTTGACCCGCAACGCGATCGCGAACCCGAAGCCGGCACCGATCAAGCCGGTGGCGACCAGCCCGATGCCGACCGCCCGCAGCCGGGTCCGTTCGGACCCGTACCGCCACAGCAGCGCACCGGCCGCGCTCGCTGTCAGGCAGGCCCACCCGGCGGCCGTGCCGACCGACCAGGTGATGCCGGCTGCGGTCACCACCCAACTGGTCAGCGCCGCGGGCACCAGGCGCGCATCGATTCGGCCGGCGGTGGATGCCTGCGCCACCGGTCTCAGACACGGACCAGCGGGCGCAGCTTCTCCAGACGTCCGGGGCCGATGCCGTCGACCTCGCCGAGCTGTTCGACGCTGGTGAACTTGCCGTTGGCGCCACGCCAGGCCACGATCGCGGCTGCCATCACCGGCCCCACTCCGGGCAGGGTGTCCAGCTGCTGCACGTTGGCGGTGTTCAGGTTGATCAGCTGAGTGGGCCCGGCCTTGGCCGGTCGGGATGCCGAACTGGTCGGGCCGGGCGCCTTCGAGCCCGGGCTCACCGAACTGCCCAACACCGCGGGCTGGCCTTTGGCCGGCGCGATACCCACCACGATTTGCTCGCCATCGTCGACCTGGCGGGCCATGTTGAGCCCGACGGTGTCGGCGCCGTCGGTGGTGCCCCCGGCCGCTTTGAGGGCGTCGGCCACGCGCGCCCCGGGTGCCAGCGTGACCAGGCCGGGCGTGTGCACCAGACCGACCACGCTGACCACGACCGGCTGGTTCGGCCGGGCGGCCGGGTTACGGCTCGACGAGGCCGCCATGTCGACCGGCGGCAGCTTGGCCGAGGCGACAGGTAGCGGCTGCTCGCGCATCAGCGTGAAGATGGTGACCAGGACGGCGATCGTGGCAACCGCGCCCAACGCGACCGCCCCCGCGCGGCCCGGGTCCGCGCGCACCTTGGCCAACCAGCCGTCCTGCGCCGAACCGTCCGGTACCCACCGCGGCAGCAGCGAGTTCGGGTCGTTGTCGGCGTCGTCATTGTCGGCGTCGTCATTGTCGGATTGAGGCTCCGCGCCGAGTCGGCGACGCAGCCGCTCGACGGGCAGTTCTGTTCGCATGAGCCGACGGTAGGCCCGCCCACCGCCACCGCAATCGCGGTCCGGCGCTCCCCACGGTCCCGCTGTGGATCAGGTGGTGACTGTGTATGAACGAGTCAGGATCGAGCCGCCTGACTGGTTGGTAGGGCAGCCGGATAACGTGCAACATCAAGACCGTGTGACCCAGCAGAGGAGACTGCCGTGCAACTGGCGCTCACGAAGGACGAAGCCGACTTCCGCGACGAGCTACGGGAGATCTATACGACGAAGATCCCCGCGGAAATCCGCGAGCGGACCCGCACCGGGGAAGGCCTGGATCGCGACGACCTCGCGACCAGCCACAAGATTCTCAACGAGCACGGGCTGGCGGTACCCCACTGGCCCGTCGAATGGGGCGGTAAGGACTGGACGCCGGCCCAACACCAGATCTGGCTCGACGAGATGCAACTGGCCTGCGTGCCCGAACCGCTGAACTTCAACGCCAAGATGGTCGGCCCGGTGATCGCCGAGTTCGGCTCTCAGGAGATCAAGCAGCGCTTCCTGCCGCCCACGGCGGCTCTCGACATCTGGTGGTGCCAGGGGTTCTCCGAGCCCGAAGCCGGCTCCGACCTGGCGTCGCTGCGCACCACCGCGATACGCGACGGCGACAGCTACGTCGTCAATGGACAGAAGACCTGGACCACGCTCGGCCAGTACGCCGACTGGATCTTCTGCCTGGTGCGCACCGACCCGCAGGCGCCCAAGAAGCAGGCCGGCATCTCGTTCCTGCTCATCGACCTGGACACTCCCGGCATCACCATGCGCCCGATCAAGTTGATCGACGGCAGCGTCGAGGTCAACGAAGTCTTCTTCGAAGACGTCCGGGTGCCCGCCGATCAGCTTGTCGGAGAAGAGAATCAGGGCTGGAGCTATGCGAAGTTCCTGCTGGGCAACGAGCGGACCGGCATCGCGCAGGTGGGGCGCACCAAGGTGCGGCTTGCCGATGTGAAAAAGCGTGCCGCCGAAACGGGTCTGCTCGACGATCCGCTGTTCGCCGCCCGGGTCGCCGAAGCCGAAAACGACTTGCTGGCATTGGAACTCACCCAGATGCGGGTCACGTCCGGATCGACGGACGGCAAACCCAACCCGGCGTCCTCGGTGCTCAAGCTGCGCGGGAGCCAGTTGCAGCAGATCGCCACCGAACTGCTCGTCGAGGTAGCCGGACCCGACTCGTTGCCATTCGAGGCCGGCGACGAGATCGCGTCGCCGTCGTGGGCGCAGGGCAGCGCGCCGCACTACTTGAACTACCGCAAGACGTCGATCTATGGCGGTAGTAACGAAGTTCAGCGCACCATCATCGCGTCGACCATTCTCGGCTTGTAAGACAGGAACTGACATGGACTTTCAACTCAGCGAAGAACAGACGCTGCTGCGCGACACCACCCGCGACCTGCTGTCGCGGAGCTACGACGCCGAAAGCCGCATCAAGGCCGTCGACTCCGAGTTGGGCTGGAGCCGCGAGGTGTGGACACAGCTGGCCGAAACCGGGATTCTGGGACTCGGATTCGACCCCGACGAGGCCGGCCAGATCGAAGTGATCACCGTGCTCACCGAAGTCGGCCGTCAGCTGGCACCCGAACCCATCGTGCACGCCGCGCTGGGACCCGGCGCGATCATCGCCGAGGTCGGCAACGACGCCCAGAAAGAACTGCTCGCCGAGGTTGCCGACGGTGAGCGGTTGCTGGCGTTCGCGCATCTGGAACCCGGCGCACGCGGCCCGGGTATCGACACCGTAGCGACAACCGCTGTGCAGCAGGGTGATTCGTGGGTTCTGAGCGGCCACAAGAACCCGGTGCTGGCCGGTGACTCGGCCGACACCCTGGTCGTCAGCGCGAAGCTGCCCGACGGCGGAGTGGGCCTGTTCCTGGTCGACAGCGAAGAGGTCACCCGGCACCCGTACCGCACCTTCGACGGCCGGCGTGGCGCGCAGATCGACCTGGACAACGCACTGGGCGAACCGCTCGGCGACGCGGTCGACGCGTCGACCGCGATCCGCAACGGCCTGGTCCGCATCCAGTCTGCGATGTGCGCGGAGGCGGTCGGCGCGATGGAGGAAGCGCTGCGCCTGACGACCGATTACCTCAAGTCGCGCAAGCAGTTCGGCGTCACGCTGAACACCTTCCAGACGCTGACTCAGCGGTCGGCCGACATGTATGTGTCGCTGGAGTTGGCCCGCAGCATGAATCTCTACGCCGGCCTCTCGGTCGCCGACGGCAACTTCGACCCGGTGGTCGCCGCCCGCGCCAAGCTACAGATCGGCCGCTCGGGCCGCCACATCAGCCAGGAGGCCATCCAGCTGCACGGCGGCATCGGGATGACCAACGAATATCCGGTCGGTCATTACGCGGCGCGGCTGACGGCGATCGACCACACTTTCGGGTCCGCGCAGGATCAGCTGCACGTGCTGATCGACCAGGTCGGCGAGTACGACGTCGTCACGCTCTAAGATCGTGAATGGAAGGTCCATGGCAGCACCACTTCGGGTGATCCAATGGACCACCGGCAATATCGGCCGACGCTCGCTGCACGCCATCATCGGCAGACCCGACATGGAACTGGTCGGCGTCTACGCCCACGGCCAGGGCAAGGTCGGCGTGGACGCCGCCGATCTCGCCGGCTGGCCAGAGCCGACCGGTGTCCACGCCACCAACGACATCGAGGCACTGTTGGCCCTTCGACCCGATGCGTGTTGCTACAACCCGTTGTGGCCGAACGTCGACGAGTTGGTCCGCCTTCTGCAGGCGGGAGTCAATGTGTGCACCAGCGCAGCCTGGATCACCGGCGGCAAGCAGACACGTGCGGATAGGCAGCGTATCGAGGACGCCTGCGAGCAGGGCCAGTCGACGATTTTCGGCAGCGGCGCACACCCGGGTATGACGAACCTGGTTGCGATGGCGCTCAGCGGTTCGTGTGAGCGCATCGACGAGATCCGGATCACCGAGTCGGTGGATTGCTCGACCTACGAGTCGGCAGAAACCCAGACCGCCATGGGCTTTTCGCAGGACCCGGAGACACCCGGGCTGGCCGAGAAGGTGCGGCGCGAAAGCGAAGTCTTCGCCGAGTCGGCGGCGATGATGGCCGACGCGATCGGGGCGAAGCTGGACAAGCTGACCTTCGACGTCACGTTCACCGCGGCCACTGGCGACTCGGACCTGGGCTTCATGAAGATCCCGGCCGGCACCGTGGGCGGCGTTTTCGGCTACCACCGCGGCTGGGTGGGCGACCACAACGTGGTCAGCGTCGGATTCAACTGGACCATGGGCGATCACGTGACGCCGCCGAAGCCGCTTGAGCACGGCCACGTCATTCAGGTGTTCGGCGTACCCAACATGCGCACCGTGGTGCACTGTCTGCCGCCGAAAGACTGGACCGAGCCGGGATTCATGGGGCTGGGCATGATCTACACCGCGATGCCGGTGACCAACGCGGTGCCGGCCGTAGTGGCGGCCGCGCCGGGGATCGTCACGCTGGCCGACCTACCGCCGGTCACCGGGCGTGCGGCCGCACTGCCATAGTGCTGCCGTAGCGCGGACCCGCACAAAATTGTCGGAGCCAAGCAGAACGCCGGCGTCCCCTATCGTCTAGCATCGTTAGCCGAGCAAAGGTTTCGTTCGACCGCGGAATTGATCCGACGTTTGACGCGTTCACGGACAACGTTGCGGACGGGCGGCGGGAGGAGACCACGTGAGGGCAATGTCGATCAGCGGTCTGCTGAAACGCTTATGGATACCGCTGCTGCTCATTGTCGTGTTGTCGGTATCCACACTCGTCGTGACGCGATTGCACAAGGTGTTCGCTTCGCAGGATCTCAACGCCAATTCAGCAGCCGGCATCAAAATCGTGCAGTTCAACCCCAAAGTCGTGAAATACGAGATCTTCGGAGCCCCCGGGACCACCGCCAACATCAACTACTGGGACGCTGACGCCAACACCCACCAACTCAACAATGTGCCGCTGCCGTGGTCGGTCACCATTTCCACGACGCTGCCCACGGTGAGCGCGAACATCATGGCACAAACCGACGGCGGCCAGATCGGCTGTCGCATCACCGTCGACGGCGAGTTGCGCGAGCACCAGAGTTCCGACGGGCACAACGCGCAGACCTTCTGCCTGGTGAAGTCCGCATGAGCAACCACGAAGCCAAACCCGCCGACAGCAAGCCACACCGGCCGTTGCTCCCGCACGCCATCCGGATCTTCGCGATTCCGATCATCGTGGCCTGGGTCGCGGTCACCGTCATCGTCAACGTCGCGGTACCGACGCTGGAAGTCGTCGGCGAGGCGCACTCCGCGCCGATGGCTCCCCTGGACGCACCTTCGATGAAGGCGATGATGCGGATGGGGCACAACTTCCACGAGTTCGACTCCAACAGCACGGTGATGGTCGTCGTGGAAGGCCAGCAGCCGCTTGGCGGCCCCGCCCACAAGTACTACGACGACATCGTCCGCAAACTGCGTCAGGACACCACACACGTCCAGCACATCCAGGACTTCTGGGGTGACCGGTTCACCGCGGCGGGTGCCCAGAGCGCCGACGCCAAGGGCGCCTACGTCCAGGTCAACATCGCCGGCAATCAGGGCACCACGCAGGCCAACGATTCCGTCGAGGCGGTCCGCAAGGTCGTCGACGAAGAAAAGGCCCCGCCCGGGGTGCAGGCCTATGTGACCGGCCCGGCTGCGCTCTCCGATGACATGCACGTCATCGGCAACGACAGCCTGGCCAAGATCACGCTGTTCACCCTCGGCGCGATCGCGCTCATGCTGCTGCTGGTCTACCGCTCGATCGTGACCACGCTCATCCAACTCTTCATGACGTTCGTGGCGCTGGCGTGTGCGCGGGGAATCGTTGCGGTGCTCGCCTACAACGACGCTTTCGGGCTCACCACATTCGCGGCCAATATCTTGACGATGCTGGCGATCGCGGCCGGAACGGACTACGGCATCTTCCTCGTCGGCCGTTATCAAGAAGCACGCCGCGAGGGCGAAGATCGCGAAACCGCTTACTACACGACATTTAAAAGCGTCGCTCCGGTCGTGCTGGGATCTGGGTTGACCATCGCCGGCGCCACCTACTGCCTGAGCTTCGCCCGGCTGCCCTGGTTCTCCACGATGGGCGCACCGGTGGCCATCGGCATGCTGGTCGTGGTTGCGGCCGGCCTGACCCTCGGGCCGGCCGTCGTGTTCGTCGGCAGCAGGTTCGGGCTGTTCGAGAAGAAGGGGCAGGCCCGCGGCAAGCTGTGGCGGCGGGTCGGCACGGCGGTCGTGCGTTGGCCCGCGCCGATTTTCGCGGTCAGTCTGGCTGTCGTCCTAGTCGGAATGGTCGCGTTGCCCGGATTCAAGACGAGCTACAACGACCGGCACTACCTCCCCGAGACGGCGCCGTCCAACATCGGCTACGCGGCCGCGGACCGGCACTTCTCCGAGGCCAGGATGAATCCGGACCTGCTGATGATCGAGGCCGACCACGACATGCGCAACACCGCCGACATGCTGGTGTTGGACAAGGTCGCCAAGAACGAGATCCGAACCCTCGGCATCGCGATGATCCAGGACATCACCCGGCCGCTGGGAATTCCCATCCAGCACAGCTCGATTCCGTTCCAGAACAGCATCCAGAGCCAGACGACCATGCAGAACATGGACTTCCTCAAAGACAGAATGAAAGACCTTCTGAAGATGGCCGACGAGATGCAGATCATGATCGACGTGACGGAACGACAAGCCAAGGTCACCCACGATCTGGCCCAAGCCGCCCTCGACAGCGCCAAGACCACTCAGGAAACCTCGGAGATCACCGACACGCTGCGCGACCATATCGCGGACTTCGAGGACTTCTACCGGCCGATCAGAAGCTACTTCTACTGGGACAAGCACTGCTACGACATCCCGGTCTGTATCTCGTTCCGGTCGCTGTTCGACTCGATCGACGGCTTCGACCAACTCGCGGAGAAGTTCCACGAACTGTCCGGGGACATCGCCCGTACTGCACAGGCGTCCCACGAGTTGGAGCAGTTGATCCCGATCATGCTGGCAACACTGAAGACAACGCACGGTCTGACGTTGACCATGTATCAGACGTTCAAGGCGATGATCGACCAGATGGAGGCGATGAGCAATACCGCCATCGTGATGGGGCAGAGCTTCGACAAGTCGCAGAACGACGACTTCTTCTACCTCCCACCGGAGGCATTCCAGAACCCGGAGTTCATCCGGGGCGTCAAGATGTTCTTTTCCCCCGACGGACACTCGGTGCGATTCTTCATCACTCACCAGGGCGACCCGATGACGCCGGAGGGCATCGACCGGGTCGCTGCGGAGCGCACCGCTGCCCAAGAAGCGCTGAAACAATCCTCACTCTCGGACGCCAAGGTCTATCTCGGCGGCACCGCTGCGACGTTCCGCGATATGGCAGACGGTGAGAAGTACGACCTGATGATCGCGGTCGTCTCGGCACTGACGCTGATCTTCATCATCATGTTGCTGCTGACCCGAAGCGTGGTGGCGGCACTGGTGATCGTCGGAACCGCGAGCAGTTCGATCGCCGCGTCGTTCGGCCTGTCGGTGTTGATCTGGCAGGACCTGTTCGGCATGCACATCCACTGGATCGTCTTGGCGCTGTCGGTCATCATCCTGTTGGCGGTCGGCTCCGACTACAACCTGCTCCTGGTGTCACGATTCAAAGAGGAGATCCACGCCGGGCTCAAGACCGGATACATCCGTTCGATGGCCGGCACCGGCGCGGTGGTGACATCGGCGGGCCTGGTGTTCGCCTTCACGATGGCCGCGATGCTGGGCAGTGAGCTGACGGTGCTCGGCCAGTTCGGCTCGACGGTCTGTATCGGCCTGCTACTGGACACCCTGGTGGTGCGAACGCTGTTCATGCCGTCGCTGGCGACCTTGCTCGGCCGGTGGTTCTGGTGGCCGCTGGTGGTCCATCCCCGCGGCGACCACGCCAAGCCCAAGCCGCCGGTGGTGGCAGGCGACGAGGCGCGCACCGCGCCGCTGGCGATGCAGCGGTCTTAGTAGGTCTTAGCCTGAATCCGTGGACGTTCGGTCCTGGGTGATCGGCGTGTGAACAGCGGAAATACCTCCTGAACTGGGATAATAGTGATTGTCGAGTCACGATCGGTCCCTGGTTCGGAAGGGT
>Ga0080006_1150207_pt1 | contig 138337 bp, 124 predicted proteins | sample RS3BMetagenome_FD_69209 | JGI IMG/M metagenome (GOLD analysis project Ga0080006, IMG submission 69209) | Ferric oxide microbial mat and aquatic microbial communities from Rainbow Spring, Yellowstone National Park, USA - RS3B (SPADES... ...
AGAGGAACCGGTGGCAGCAGTCGTTCGATGATCCGCCAAAGCGATTCGGGCAGAAGGGGAGCACGCATTCCCCCTCATGAATCAGCCCGCATCAGAGTACAAGGGTTTTGAAAGGCGTTCTAAGTCTGGTTGCGGTGACGTCTAATCTTGGTCGCTAAGGTCGTGCCGATGTGATCAGCGAAAAGCCTCGCCTCGGACACAGCGGCGCGATATACCCCTGGGAGTATGAAAGCAAGTCGAAAACTGGCCGTCGATAGCGAAAAAGCTAAGCTCGTAAAGCGACTTAGTCGCATCCGCGGGCAAGTTGATGCCTTGCAGCGTGCGATCGTCGAACAGGACGCTCCCAGCACCAAGCTGCTGCAGCAGGCAACAGCGTGCCGAGGCGCCATGGACGGCTTCATCGCCGAGGTGATCGAAGATCATCTTCGCGACAAGGTGGTGGACGCGGCGAGCAGGACTGACGCATCGCTTGCCGTTGAGGAACTGATCGGCATCGTACACAGCTATCTGACCTGACGATGGTATCGCTCTCGGCTTGGTGGTCGGTCTTGGCCTCGAGCGCCTACGCTCACACCGTCACCGCCTACGCCGTGTCCTTCGTGCTGGGCACCCTCATCGGCCTTGAACGACAGTGGCGGCAGAGGTCAGCCGGTCTGCGCACGAACGTACTCGTGGCCGTGGGTGCCGCTGCATTCTCGGACCTGGGACTGCGCCTGCTTGGGACGGAAGGAGCGACCCGGATCATCTCCTACGTCGTATCCGGCATCGGCTTTCTGGGTGCGGGCGTAATCCTGAAGGACGGCACCAACATTCGCGGCCTGAACACAGCGGCGACGCTGTGGTGCTCAGCGGCTGTCGGTACTCTATCCGGCAGTGGGATGCCAGCCGAGGCGGCCACGCTCGCCGGCTTTGTCCTTTGTGGCAACACGCTGCTGCGTCCGCTGGTGAACTGGGTCAACCGCCGCCCCATCGACCCTGATGTCACAGAAGCAAAATATGCCGTGCACGTCGTTTGCCGACCCAAAGACGTATCCGACGTGCGTGATCTACTCGACTCCGAGTTGGATCGGGCGAGCTATCCGATCAGGGAAGTCGAAACGCTTTCGGATAATGATGAGCAGGTGGAACTTGCCGCCATCCTGGTCCCTACGACGGCCGATGAAGTCGAGTTGGACGCAGTGGTTGCCGCGCTCGAACAATCGTCACTGATCCAATCTGCGACGTGGAGTGTCGAGACGACCTCCTAACAGCGTGATGCAGGTGTCGACCGAACCCGCCATGCGCGGCCGGGTCATGGCGCTGCGCGTCGCGGTCGCCCTCGGCGGCACGCCGATCGGCGCGCCCGTCGTCGGCTGGGTGGCCAATCACTGGGGGCCGCGTTGGGCGTTGGGCGTGGGGGCCGCGTCGGGCTTCGCGGCAGCCCTCGTGGCCATCGTCGCGCGGGCCCGGCGCAGGCTGCACGTGGCCGACATCTGACCCGGGCCGGCATGGCCGTTCCCCCAATGGAAAACTCCTTTGCGCGGTGGGCGGCTAATGCGGCGCGCGCGCCCCGCCTAGGCTCGGTGCCGTAGGGTTCGGCGCCGTAGGGCTGGGCGCCTGCCAGGACCGGCGCCTGCCAGGACCGGCGCCCAGACCAGCCACGTCCTGTGCAGTCGGAGCGCGCGTGCCGAGAAGCCTCGACCTCAACGACGTGCGTCTGCTGATGCAGGTCATCGACCACGGTGGCTACACGGCCGCCTCGCGCGCCCTTGGCGTGCCGAAATCAACCATCAGCCAGCGTATCGCCGGCCTCGAGCGCAGCCTCGGCATCGGCCTGCTGCGCCGCTCGTCGCGCAGCGTGTCGCTGACCGAGGCCGGCAGCCTGCTGCTGCCGCATGCCCGCGCGCTGCGCGACGTCGCCCGGCAAGCCGAACAGGCCCTGCTGGAGCGCGACGGCGACCTCGCGGGCACGTTGCGCGTCTCCTGCTCCAGCACGGTGGCCCAGTTCGCCCTCTCGCCGCTGCTGCCGCGGTTCCTGGCTGAGCATGGCAGGGTCACGATCCGCATCGAGGCGAGCAGCCGATGCGTCGACCTGATCGGCGAGGGCTTCGACATGGCGATCCGCGCCCATGCCGGGCCGTTGCCCGATTCGAGCCTGCGCCAGCGCGTCCTTGCCCACGTTCCGTGGCTGATCGTCGCCGCACCCGACTGGCTGCAAAGAAGCGGCCGGCCGGACCGTCCGGAGCAGGTGCCCGCCGGGCAGGTCCTGTGCTTCTCCACCACGCAGGCCTGCCACTCCTGGGAGTTGCGGCGCGGCGCCGAGCAGCGGCTGGTCTGGCTGGCGCCACGGCTCATCTCGGACGACCTGACGCTGCTCCGCTCGGTCGCCCTCGCTGGCGGCGGGCTCGCCTGCTTGCCCGGCTACCTGCTGCGCGACGCGCTGCGCACCGGCACGCTGGTGCGCGTGCTGGAGGACTGGTCCGCACCGGCCTCGAGTCTCAGCGTCCTGTCGCCACCGCGGCCGCAATCCTCGCGTCTTGCCGCTGCCTTCAGCGTCTTCCTCGCCGGTGAGCTGCCCGGGCTGGTGTGCGGCTGAACGCGGCCCAGGCCGCCGGACATGCATGTCCGAAGTCTGATCGCGCCAGGCCCCGGGGACGCCGTCGCGGTCGCGTGCCGGACCGCCTCAGCGCTCCAGTGTCAGCCCGGACAATCCAGCCCATGTCTCCGGGAGGGTGTCCTGCACCTTCTGGTCGCCTGCCAGCGGGTTCGCCGCGCGGGGCCGGAGAGCATGGAAATAGCCGCCGCTGACCCGCGTTGCCGCCTTGTCCGAGGTTGCCAGCCAGGCCTGGGTGCGGTGCGCCTTGTCCATGTCGTCGGGCGCGGGTCGCACGTGGCGATGCATCGCCGAACTGAGATAGACCAGCCTGTCCGGCCGCTCGATCAGGGCGGTCAGCACGTAGGGTGCCAGCACGTTCACGGCGAAGAGCTGCGGCAGGCGGTCTGCCGTGGCGAGCCGCTCCGGTTCGCGGTAGCCGATCGCGGCATTATGGATCACCGCCTGGAAGCGGCCGCGGCCGCGGCCGTTGGCCGCCTCCGCCCCGGCGCGCATGCCGGAGGGGGTGGCAAGGTCGCCGGTGACCAGGTCCGAGGCGCCGGGCGCGCCGGCCAATCCCGCTTGCTGCGTGGGGCGCCTCGTTGCGTGCCGCGCAGCATCGGTGCACGACCACCTCGTGGCCCTGCGTGATCAGCAGCGCCGCCACCAGCCCAGGCCGGTCGAGGATCGCGCCATGAAGGTGCGTGCCATGCGCCGTCCCCGTTCAGCCGCGTGCCACGAGCTCGCGCAAGCAAAGCTCGATCGGCGTCTGCCCCTTGCGCGCTCCGGCCGGATCTTCGAACTCGATCCAGCCCTCGTTGAAGCCGTCGATCATCTGCATCCTTGGTAGCGGGTTGCGTGCCCCGCCGGCGCGGAACTCCGCCTCCCACGCGTCGCGCGGCACGGCCTCTGCCCGCACCGGACGGCCCAGGATGGCGGACAAGGCGGCGGCGATCTCCACAGGTGCCACGCGGCGCGGGCCTCCCAGTTCCACGATCCGCTGTCCTGTCCAGGGCTCGCGCAGCAACCCGGCCGCGAGCCTGCCGACATCGGCGGTGGCGACCATCGGCACCTCCTTGCCCAGCGGCTGGAGATGGCTGCGGATCACGCCGTGCGCCATGGCCGGGCCGATGTCGGCCGCGCTGTTCTCCATGAACCAGGCAGCACGCAGCAGGGTGAGCGGAAGATCGAGGCCGGCGAGCGCCTCCTCCACCAGTCCAAGCTGGTTCAGCAGGTTGGGGCGGCGAGCTCGGGCGCCGATCGTCGACAGGCAGACGATCCTTGCCGGCCTGGCCTGTCGCAGGGCTACGAGCAGGGCCGCGATCACGCGGCGCACCTCCGGGAAACCCGGCTCGGGGTCGAAGACCGGCGGGATCAGCACGAACGCTCCCTGCGAGCCGGCGAAGGCCTGGGCGAGCGCCACCTCATCCGTCATCTCGGCCGTTGCGACCTCGCAGCCCTGTGCCGCCCAGCCCGATCCCTTCGCCGGATCCCGCAGCACGGCGCGCACCGTCTCTCCGGCCGCGAGAAGCTCGCGCGCCACCGCGCCGCCGACCTGTCCGGTGATCCCGGTGATTGCGAACATCGCCCCTCTCCGTCTCGGTGATGGACGGCACTGTCGTGCCGGCCTGCTTCCAGGCGAAGTGCGCTTGTGTCAGGGAACTGCTGACGGATCGGCAGGAGTGCCATGGCCTTCGACACGCGCCTGCTGACCGGCCTCGGCGTGCTGATCGCGGTCGTGGAGAGCGGCAGCTTCACGCGCGCGGCCGCGACGCTGGGCATGACCGATTCCGGGATCAGCCGGGCGGTGGCGCGGCTGGAGTCGCGGCTCGGCGCGCGGCTGCTCGACCGCACCACGCGTTCCGTGCGGCTCACCGAGGAGGGGCGTCGCCTCCACGCGGCCGCCGCCCCGCTGCTGGAGGAGATCGAGCAGGCCGCCGCCGCGGTCTCGGGAGCGCGGGCCACGATCCGCGGACGGCTGCGGGTGGATGTGGACCCCTTCCTGTCGCGCCGCGTGCTGGCCGCGCGGCTGCCCGAGCTCCTCGCCGCACACCCGGCACTCGAGGTCGAGTTGCTGACCCGCGAGGCGACGGGCGAGCTGGTCGGCAGCGGCATCGACCTCTCGCTGCGTTTCGGGGAGCCTCCCGGCGGCTCCGTCGTGGCGGTCAGGCTGGCCGAGACCCGCATCCTGACCGTCGCCTCGCCGGCCTATCTCCGGGCGCGGGGGCGTCCCGAGCACCCGCAGGACCTGCCACGGCACGAGTGCATCCAGTTCCGAGATGCCGCCACTGGCCGGCCGTTCGCCTGGGAGTTCCGGCGCGGCGGCGAGATCCTGCCGGTGGCAACCGCCGGGCGGCTCACCCTGACCGACGTGGATACCATGCTGACCGCCTGCGTGGCCGGAGGCGGCATCGCCCAGGTCATGGACCTCGGCGTGGGCCCATTGCTGGCCGACGGCCGGCTCGTCGAGCTGTTTCCAGACTGGCCCGACGAGATGTTCCCGCTCCATGCCGCCTATCCGTCGCGGCGGCATGTTCCGGCCCGGGTGCGGGTGTTCATCCGCTTCTGCCGCGATGCGCTCGCCGCGCCCCGGGACGGCGCTCCGCGCGGACAGGAGACACCCCATCGGGGCTGAAGAACGTGGGGCGGGGTGGTCGCGGGGCGCGCCGACGATCCGGACGTCGCGTTGCGGCCCCCCGCACGAGCGCGTGACGCCGCGGCGCGGAGTTCAGCGCAGCCGACGCGACGTCCGCAGGGCTCCGTGCGCGCCCCGGAAGCCGGCCCCGGCCTTCGTCCGCGACGCTGCGAACCCGGTCACCGGCCGAGCGCGCGGCGCAGGATCTTGCCCGAGCGCGTTCGCGGCAGGGCGGCGCGAAGCTCGAGCCGGCGCAGCCGCGCGAAACGCCCGACGCGGGCGCGGATCAGCTCGTTGAGTTCGGCGAGCAGCGCGGCGGGCTCGGCCCGCGCGCCGGCGACGAGCACCACGAAGCCGGCCGGTACCTCGCCGCGCAGGCCGTGCGCCTCGGCCGCCACGGCGCATTCGGCGACCGCCGGATGGGCGGCGATCGCCTCCTCGATCAGCCCGGCGGCGATCCGCCGGCCGGCCAGTTTCAGCACGTCGCCGCTGCGCGACAGCAGCCGCACCGCGCCGCCCGGCTCGACGCGCCCGACATCGAAGCTGCGATAGTAGCCCGGGTAGCGCGCCAGATAGGTCGCGGCAAAGCCCGCCTCGTCCTCCCACAGGCCCTGCAGCGCGCCGGGCGGCAGCGGCAGGCGGAGCACAAGCTCGCCGCTTTCGCCCGCCGGCAGTTCGGCGCCGTGCTCGTCCAGCACGGCGAGCGCCATGCCGGGCGAGGGGCGGAGCAGGTTGGGCGCGCCGTCCTCCCCGTCCGGGCTGCGCCAGCCGGCCGCGATCGACCAGCCGGTCTCGGTCTGCCACCAATGGTCGAGCACCTCCGTGCCCGCCGCTTTCCGCGCCCAGCCCAGCGTCGCCGGATCGGACCGCTCGCCGGCGACGAAGATCGCCTCGAGCGCCGAAAGGTCGCGCCCCGCGGCCGCCTGTCCCGCCGGATCCTGCTGGCGCATCAGCCTCAGCGCGGTGGGCGAGGTCAGCAGCACCTGCACGCGGTGCGCCGCGCACAGCCGCCACAGCGCGCCCGCGTCCGGCGTGCCGACCGGGCCGCCCTCGTAGAGCACGCTGGTGCAGCCGGCGATCAGCGGGCCGTAGACGGCGTAGGAATGGCCCACCACCCAGCCGAGGTCGGAGGCGGCGCAGACCACGCCGCCCGGCCGCAGGCCGTAGACCAGCCGCATCGACAGCGCCATCGCCACCGCATGGCCTCCGGTGTCGCGCACCACCCCCTTCGGCCGGCCGGTGGTGCCCGAGGTATGCAGGATGTAGAGCGGATGACTGGCGGGGAGTGCCACCGCCTCGACCGGCGCGGCGCCGGCCACCGCCGCGAATTCGAGGGTGCCCGCCGCCAGGGCCGGCGAGCCGGCCCGGTGCAGCATGATCCGGTGCGCGGGCGGGCAGGCGCTCAGCCGGCAGGCCTCCTCGACCGGCGCCGCGCACTCGATCCTGTGCCGCCCCTGGAAGTGGCAGCTCGCCGCGATCAGCGCGCTTGGCCGCACCGCGTCGATGCGCCGGGCGAGCTCGGGCGCCGCGAAGCCCGCGAAGACGAAGACATGCACCGCGCCCAGCCGCGCGCAGGCCAGCATGGCGACCACCGCCTCGACCAGGTTGGGCATGGTGATCAGCACCCGGTCACCCGCCCCGATGCCGAGGCCGCGCAGGCCGCCGGCGAAGCGCGCGACACGGTCGAGCAGGCCCGCATAGCTGACCGTCTCGCTGCCGCCGCTCGCCGGGCTGTCCCAGACCAGGGCGGGGCGCGCGCCGAAGCCCGCGCGCACATGCCGGTCGAGCGCGTTGAAGCAGGTGTTGAGCCGCCCGTCGGCGAACCACAGCGCGAGGCCGGCGAGGCCGCGCGGCCGCGCGGCCTCGCCGGGTGCGGTGTGCCAGTCGATGGCGCGCGCGGCTCGCAGCCAGAACCGGTCCGGCTCGGCGCGCCACGCGGCCATCATCGCCTCGTAGTCGGGCCAGGCGAACGGCTCGCGGCCGAGCGCCTCGCGTCGTTCGAGCGGCGTGCTCACCCGCCCGGGCTCATCGCTGCCCGCCCGCCCGCGCCGTTGCCGCGAGATGCTCGGCGATCCGCTCGCCCAGATAGGCCGCGTCGCGGGCGATGCCGGAAAACCGCCCCGATCCCCAGCTATGCAGCCAGGGCAGGCCGAGCACGTATAGGCCGGGATGCGCCGTGACCCCGCGCCGATGCACCGGCCGTCCGGCTTCGTCGAACACGCCCGCCTCGATCCAGCGGTAGTTCGGCCGGAAGCCGATGCACCAGACGACGCTGCCGATGCCGGAAAGATCCAGCGGCGCCGGCTCGGACCCGGGAGGCAGCGAGGGCGGCTGCCAGACCGGCTCATAGGCGGGCTCGAGCGGTGCCTCGATGCCCTCGCGCGCGATGAACCCGTCGATGCTGCGCTTGATGCTTTCGTTGGTGGCATCGGCCGAGTCGAGATTGGCGGCGAGGTCGGGCGCGAAGCGCGCGACATTGCCCTCGATGCCGCGCAGGCTGCCGTGAAGCTGCATGCCCTCCCGCGCGAAGCGCCTGAGGTCGATGTCGCGGCCGCCGTCGCGGCCGGTCACGTAATGGTTGGTGCGGTCGCGCACGCCCTCGCGCAGCGGATGTTTCTCGACCGGAATGTCGTAGTAGCCCATCTGTGCCAGCCAGTCGACCACGTCGCGGCCGCGATAGAAGCGCGACACGCGCGGCGCGGTGCCGACCGCGAGATGCACGCGCCGGCCGGCGAGATGCAGGTCCTCGGCGATCTGCGCGCCCGACTGGCCGGTGCCCACCACCAGCACGTCGCCCGGCGGCAGGGCGGCCGGGTTGCGATAGGACGAGGAATGGAGCTGCACGACCCCCGCATCGATGGCCGCCGCGTCGTCCGGCACCACCGGATCGTGGTAGCCCCCCGTGGCGACCACGACCTGGTCGGCCGCGAGCACTCCGTCCGAGCTGTGCAGCAGGAAGCCACCCTCCGGCCGGGGGACCAGGCGCGTCACCTCCACGCCGCTGCGCAGCGGCGCTGGGAACGAGGCGGCGAAGCCGTCGAGATAGGCCACGATCTCGTCACGGACCATGAAGCCGTTCGGATCGGGGCCGTCATACGGATAGCCCGGCAACTGGCACTGCCAGTTGGGGGTGACGAGGCAGAAACTGTCCCAGCGCTCGTTGCGCCAGGCATGACCCGGCGCGTGACGCTCGAGCACGACATGCTCCACGCCGTCGCGGCACAGATGCCAGCTCATCGACAGGCCCGCCTGGCCGCCGCCGACGATCGCGACGGGCACGTGCGCCTTGGGCTGCGGGGCGTGCGGGGCTGCATCCATGGCAGGCTCCTCCGTCAGGCGGGATCACGATGAAAGGCGAGAACGCTCACCGAGCCCGCACCTGCGAAACCTTGCGCCTGCCGCTCGATCGCCTCGAGCTGGCCCAGCGCGCGCGAGCAGGCAAAGCCGTAGCGCTGCCGGACGCGCTCGCTGGCGATGGTGAGCGCCTCGCGGCTGCGCGCGACGAACTCCGCCAGCGGATAGGACGTGCCGGGCTCGAGATGTTCGCAGACGGCCAGCGACGGCGAGTAGCACCGGCTTTCGGTTCCGTCCGGCCAGCGCACGGAGAAATGCATCTCAGGCAAGGGAAAGCTCCATCCTCGGGGCCAGCGCTGCGTAGAATGGCAGATGGGCGCGCGCCACGTCGCGCCAGCCGAAGCCGCGCGCGTGCCCGGGGCCCGCGGCACCGAGCCGGGCCGCGATCTCCGGCCGCAGGGCGTTCGCCATCGCGGCACCGGTCGCATCCGGATCGCGCGGATCTGCCCAGGCCACCCAGGAGCGCTGCAGATGTTCGGTGAACGGGGCGATGTCGGAGACGACCACCGGCCTGCCGCTGGCCATCGCCTCGATCGCGCACAGGCCGAAGCCTTCCTCGAGCGAGACGCAGGCGACGAGATCGGCCAGCCGGTACAGCGCCGGCATGTCCGCGTCGGCGATCACGCCGGCCAGCGTCACGCGCGACGCGAGCCCACACCCGGCGAGCGTGTCGTGGAAGCTGCGGCGATAGGCGCCGTGGTCGAGCAGCGTGGCACCCCCGGCGATCACCAGCCGGGCGCGGGGATGGTCCTGGGCGAGCAGGCGGAACGCCTGCAGCAAACCCCGCGTGTTCTTGCGCGCCTCGATGCCGCCGAGGGCGAGCACCACCGGCCCGTCGCCGGCCGCGAGACCCAGATGGCCGCGCAGGACAGCCTCGCGCCCGTCCGGCTGCGGCGAGAAGCGCTGCGCATCGACACCGTTGCCGACCAGCGTGGCGTCGATGCCGTGCTCGCGCGCCAGCCGCTGCTGCCACAGCCGGCTGACCACCGCGACACGGCGGGCTGCGGCAAGCCCGCGCTGCTGCCAGCAGGCAAGCCGCCGGTCGGTGAACCGGTCGAGGTGATGGACGGTGCGCGCGAAGCCCCTGAGCCTGCCGGCCGCGACCAGGTCGGCCAGCGCATTGGCGCTGATCGGATCCTGGGCGTGGAACAGGTCGAACCGCTCCGCGGCCCCGCTGGCCAGGAAGCGGCCGATCTCGGCGATCCGCCGGCGCACCATGCCGGCCACATCAGGTTCGCGCCGGGCGGGAATGGCAAGGCTGGGGCAGTTTGGATTGCGAAAGAAGCCGCTGCCCTCGGCGTCGGGCGCGATCAGCGTCGCCTCCGCCCCGATGTCGCACAGCGCCTCGGCGAGCTGCATCGCATGCACCACGCCGCCGCGCGGGTTGGTCGAGTGTGCCAGGATCGCGATTCGCGTCGGTGCGCTCACGGCGCGCAGCCGAGCAGCGGCGCGCGGGCCAGGTCCCAGCAGGTCTCGCGCCTGCCGCCTTCAATCAGGTCGAGCCGCGTCCCGTCCTCGCAGGCGCCGATCACCGCGGCGGCGATGTCGCGCGCGGTAAAGGCGGCGAGGATCGCCGGCACGTCCGGCGGGGGGGCTGCGAGCAGGAAGCCGAAGCTCGGGAAGCACGACAGCCAGCGTTCGGGATCGACCCCCTCCGGGCACGGGACGAGTGCGGGATCGAGGCAGATGCCGATGCGCGAGCACTCGGCCAGCATCAGTGCCGTGCCCGGCACGCCGCCCATCGAGATGTCCTTGGCCGCCCGGCACAGCCCGGCTTCGGCGAGCCGCGGCAGGATCTCCAGATCGCCGCGCAGCCGGCTGGCCGGCGCGCCGCGCGTGCTCGCATCCCAGAACGGATGCGGATCGTGCCAGGCGCCGCGCAGATCGATCGCGGCGATGAGCTGGTCGCCGGGCCGGGCCGCGAAGCTGGTCAGCAGCCGCTTCGCCCGGCCGAGCACGGCCACCGCGAGCTGGCCCTGGTTGGCGCGCAGGCTGCTGTGCCCGCCCACGATCGGCACGCCGTAGGTTTCGGCCGCGGCACGCAGCCCGTCGAGCAGCGGCGAGGCGGCATCAGGATCGGTACTCCACAGCGCATCGACCAGTGCGACCGCCCGCCCGCCCATCGCCGCGATGTCGCTGAGATTGACCATCACTCCCGACCAGCCGGCGAACCACGGCATGGCGGCCACGAACTCGTTGAGGAAACCCTCGATGGCCAGCAGCAGGAACCCGTCGCCGTCGGGGATCGCCGCGGCGTCGTCGCCGACCGCGACCGGCGCGCGGCCGCCGAGCCCGAGCCGGCCGACAGCACCCGCGATGTCCGCCTTCTGGGCGATGGCGCGCGACTGGCCGATGCGGCGCGCGAGCTGCCGCGCCAGGCCCACGGCGAGCGGTGCGAGCCCGCTCACGCCGCCCGCCGCGCCGGCGTCGCGCCGCGCGCAGCAGGCCGCACCAGACGCGTCTCGACCAGCGCATGCGGCGGGTAGTGATCGAGATCGGCCTCCATCAGGTGGTGGGCAAGCCCGTGCAGCGTGAGTGCCTCCAGCGAGCGCCAGTGCAGGCGGCGGAACAGCGGCACGTTCTGCACCTGCACCTGGGCCAGGAACCGCTCGGCGCCACGCCGGTGGGCGGTGCAAACCGCCATGCGGATCAGCTCGGCACCCAGGCGGCCGACCCGCCGGTGGTCGCGATGCACGGCGAGCCGCGAGCCGCGCCACAGGCCAGGTGCATCCTCGTGGATGCGCACCGCGCCCACCACGCTGTCCGGCGCGCCGAGCAGGCAGGTCATCGCGACGATCGGAATCGCGCGCTCGTCGGTGGCGTCGCGGTCGGTGTCGGTGAACACTCCCTGCTCGACGCAGAAGATCTCGCGACGCAGCGTGAAGTGCCCGGCCCGCTCGCCCGGCGTGCTGGCCAGCCGTACGCAATACTCGCCCGGCAGGAACGGGCCGTCCGGTGCGTCGAAGAAGCGCATCGCTCAGTGCTCGTAGGCGGCGAGCGACGAGCAGGCGCCGCAGCGGCCGCAGCCGGCCTTGATCGTGTCCGCCGTGAGCCTCGCCTCGCGCAGCATGCGGCCGAGAGGTTCGAGCACGCCGTGCATGAATGCGCTCGGCGGCGGCGGATGGTCCTCGAGCGGCGTGCCGCCGATCGGCACGAAGGGCACGACGAACGGATAGACGCCAAGCGCGATCAGCCGTTCGCAGAGCCTGAGGATCTCCTCCTGCGTGTCGCCGAGCCCGGCCAGCAGATAGGTGCTGACCTGGCCGCGGCCGAACACCGGCACGGCTTCGGCGAAGGCCTGCAGGTAGCGCTCCACCGGCACGGTCGCCTTGCCGGGCATGATGCGCGCGCGCACGGCCTGGGTCGCGGCCTCGAGATGCATGCCGAGACTGTCCACGCCGGAGGCGCGCAGGCGCGCGAACCAGGCGCTGTCGCGCGGCGGTTCGCACTGCGCCTGGATGGGAAGATCGATCGCCGCCTTGATCGCGAACGCGCTGTCGCACAGCACGGCCGCTCCCCGGTCCTCGCCGTTCGGCGTGCCGGTGGTCAGCACCATGTGGCGCACGCCGTCGAGCAGCACGGCGGCGCGCGCCACCTCGGCCAGCATCTGCGGCGTCTTGTGGGCAACCGTGCGGCCGGCGGCCAGCGACTGGCCGATGGCGCAGAACTGGCAGGCGGTTCGGCGGTCGCGGTAGCGGATGCACTCCTGCAGCACGGTGGTCGCCAGCACATCGCGCCCGTGCAGCAATGCGATCTTCCAGTAAGGCACGCCGTCCAGCGTCTGCAGGGCGTAGAAGCGCGGCGGGCTGGGAAAGCTGATCCGCCCGACCGTCTCGCCGTCGCGCAGCAGGGTGCTGAGCCCGTCCGCGCCGGGGGCCGCCGCGCTGAACGGCGAGTGCCGTGCGCTGCTGGTGTGGATCGGCACCATCACCGTCCGCCCGCCCAGCGTGACCGCCTTGTGGTCCGACGGACCGGCACCGCCGCGGCGGCTTTGCGCGCCGGCGCCTGGGTCAGCGAGCTGCAGCCCGTGCGACTGCAGGTCGGTGATCAGGTGCCGCGGGCTCGGCGGGGGAGGGGCTTGCATCGTCATCTGTCTCGCTCCGGGACGAGGCGGTGTTGGCGTGGCCAGTGTTGGCGTGGCCAGTGTCGACGTGTGTGGCCGGGACTGCGTCGTGCACGACATGTGCCGCGCGCCGGTCGTGCAGCAGGCTGAGCAGTTCGGGACGTGCGTAATGGCCGGCGCTGTCCATCATCCGCTTGCGCTTGACGATGAGGCGCATGTCGAGATCGGCGACCACCATGCCTTCGCCTTCGCGCAAGGGTGGCGCGAGGTGCACCCCTTCTGGCGAGACGATCGCCGAGCAGCAGCCGCCGCCCAGCGCCCGGCGCATCGCCGGGTCGGGCGTGATCCGCGCCACCTGGTCCTCGCTCAGCCAGCCTGTGGCATTGATCACGAAGCAGCCGGATTCCAGCGCATGGTGGCGGATCGTCACCTCCATCTGGTCGGCGAAGACCTGTCCCACCATCGAGCCCGGGAACTGGGCGCAATGGATCTCCTCGTGCTGGGCGATGAGCGCGAAGCGGGCCAGCGGGTTGTAGTGCTCCCAGCAGGCGAGCGCGCCCACCCGCCCGACGCGGCTGTCCACCACGCGCAGCCCGGCGCCGTCGCCCTGGCCCCAGACCATGCGCTCGTGGAAGCTCGGCGTGATCTTGCGCCGGTGCAGCAGCAGGCTGCCGTCGGCGTCGAAGATCAGCTGGCTGTTGTAGAGCGAGCCGTGGTCGCGCTCGTTGATGCCGAGCACGACCACCATGCCGGCGGCGCGCGCCGCCGCCGCCACCTGGTCGACCACCGGGCCCGGCACGCTCGGCGCGTTGTCGTAGAGGCGCATGTGCTCGGCACCGATCAGCGCGGGCGCCTCCACGAACGAGAAGTACGGGTAGTACGGCACCAGCGTTTCGGGAAACACCGCGATCTGCACGCCGCGCCCGGCGGCCTCGCTGATCGCGTTGCAGACCTTGGTGGCGGTGCCGGTCGCATCCTCCAGCACGGGCGCGATCTGCACCGCGGCTGCCTTCACGGTCCGGCTCATGGGCGGCCGCATGGGCTGGCTCATCCGACGCCTCCGCTCGTGCGTATCAGACCGTCCAGCTGTCTATGACGAAGGCGTTGTCGCGCTTGTGCAGCAGCATGCAGTCGAGCACGTCGAGCGGGTTGATCGGGCGGATCCCTTCCTGCAGCGACGCCTCGCCATGGCCGTAGAGTGCCTGCAGCGAGAAGCGGCAGGCATAGACCTTGCCGCCTTCCTCCATGAACTTCTTGAGCTGGTTGTTGAAGTTCTGGTGGCCGGGAAAGGCGTCGTCGCCGAGCCGGGGAAAGCCGCGCATCACGCCCAGCGTGACACCGGGCCCGTAGAGCAGCACCGTGGTCTCGAACCCCTTGCGCTGCAGCCGGGTGGCCTGCAGCAGGTTGACCAGGCCGATCGAGCCTTCGAAGGCCACCGTATGGAAGCTGACCAGCGCCTTCTGTCCCGGCTCGGCCTTGACGTCCTCGAAGACCTTCTCCTCGTAATCGACCAGATGCTCGCCCGCCTGGTGCTTCGGCTTGTCGACGCTCGGCATGGATGCCTCCTTCGTGCCCCGCCGCCTCCCGGACGGCCTGCTCACCGGCACCGCAAGCTTCGTGCCACGCCAGACGGGAAGCGGACCCTCCATGCAATCCGCCGCGCCGGCAGGTCAGGATCCGGACAAAGCGGGACAATGTCCGCGCCGGGCTCGGCAATCGGGCAGGCTCGTGGCCGATTGCCCGCGCGAGCGGCAGGACGGCGAAATTGTTGCCCCCTGAGCAGGCAACCGATGGCCGATCAATGGCTTGCCCTGCCTAGGGCTTGGGCGTCCCGTTGGTGCTCGGAAGGTCGGCTTTTGGACTGTCGGCCCTCAGACGATCGGCTCGTAGCCGGCCAGGCGCTTGTGCCTGAGCGCCTGCGAGACGGACGCGAGTGCGGTCTGCAGCGCCGCCAGGCTCGAGGCGGTGCCGAGTGCGATGCGCACCCGTGGCGGCGGTTCGCCCTCGACGGTGAACACGTCGCTCGCCACCAGCGCCAGCCCCCGCCGGTGGACGTAGTCGACGAACTCCGCGCTGCGCCAGTGCGGCGGAAGCTGCAGCCAGATATGCGGCCCCTGCGGATGCGCGCAGGGCGGGGCACCCAGCGTCTCGGCAGCGACCCGCTGCCGGCGGACCAGCTCGGCGCGTATCGCGTCCAGCAGCGCGCGCGCCTGGCCGCCGCGGATCCATTGCGTGACCAGCTCGCTCTGCAGTCCCGGCGCCATCAGCGAGGTGGCGCGCAGGGCAGCGATCAGCCGCTGAACATGGTCCGGGCCGGGTGCGACGAGGAAGGCGGTGCGCAGCCCGGGCGAGAGCGTCTTGGCGAGGGTGGCGACATGGAACACGCGCGCCGGGTCGAGCCGGGCCAGCGCCGGCAGGGGAGAATCGATCAGCAGCCCGTAGGGATCGTCCTCGAGCATCAGCGCGTGGTGGCGGCGCAGCACGGCCAGGATTGCCTGGCGGCGGTCGAGCGGCATGGTGGCCGTCGTCGGGTTCTGGATGTTGGGGTTGCAGTAGGCCAGCCGCGCCTTCGTTTCGCGCAGCACGCGGTCGAGATCGTCCGGCCGCATGCCTTGCTCGTCCATCGCCACCCCGCACAGGGTGAGCCGGAGTTGGGCTGCCAGCGCGCGTATGCCGGGATAGGTGAAGCGCTCGACAACCAGCACGTCGCCGGACTGCAGCACCGAACTCACCACGGCCAGCATAGCACTCTGCGCACCGGGCGCGACCAGCACCTCGTCGGCGCTGCGCCGGCCGAGCAGCGGTTCGAGCCAGCGCGCGCCGGCCTCGCGCTCGGCCGCCGTTCCCGCCGTCATCCGGTAGGACATCAGCACGCCCACCTCCTGGCGGCGCAGCAAGCGCGACACGCCGTCCTCCACGAGGCGCGCAAGCGACGGCGTCTCCAGGATCGGCGGCAGGTTCATGGTGAGGTCGACGATCGCCTGGCGCTCGCCGCGCCATGTGCTGGCGCCGGCGCCGGAACGCACGAAGCTGCCGCGCCCGACGGTGGCATCAACCAGCCCGAGCCGCTTGGCCTCGTTGAACGCGCGGGTGACGGTGGTGAGGTCGATGCCGAGCGCACCGGCCACCTGGCGCTGGGTCGGCAGCCGGTCGCCCTCGCGCAGCGCACCGGAGCGGATCGACTGGCTCAGCGCACCCACGATCGCCTGGTAGAGCGGCCCCGGCTCGCGCGCCACCTGCTCGCGCCACAGGCTGGTGATGTCCTCGCCGCCCACGGCCCGACCCTCCCCCGGCGACCCTCACCTGGAAGCCCCGGCCCGGAACCAGCCTCGAGACCCTTGTGGGGATCGCCTGACGGTCAAACCATACAATCGTCCGGCGTGGAACCGTCCGCTGTCACACCGCCCGCCGCCAGAAGCCGAGCAGGGCCGCGCCGAGCAGGCCGAGGCGCGGGGTCACCAGCCGATCGTTGCCGTGCCGCAGCTCGGCCGACAGTACGCAGACCGAGGAGGCGGACAGCAGGGCCGCTCCCAGCCGCTGGGTCGAGCCGGTCATCAGCAAAGCCGCGCCGAGCAGCTCGGAGGCGCCCATGATCTGCATGTCCTGGCGCGTCCAGCCCCAGCTGCTGAACAGCTTCTCCTGGGGTGCCACAGCGACGAGCTTGCTGATGCCGGCACCGGCAAAGGTGAGCCCGACGATCTTGGTCAACAAAGAGGGCTTCGACTTGGCCATGGCATATCCTCCGCTGCCCGATCAACGCCGCCTGGGGGCCAGGGTTCGGCGGAGCAGCCGGTCGCGCCAGCCCGCTGTGGCGGGGGGCGCGCCGGGCGGTGCGGCGACCGCTGCCGCCCCGAGCGGCCGGGCCAGCAGGTCGAGATGATCGCTGCCGCGCCTGCGATACTCCGCCATCACCTCGTCCGGGTCGGCCTCGCGCGCCTCGCCGTCGGGCATGATCACCGCGAGCCCGTAGCCGAGCGACTGCAGCCAGCCCAGGAAGCCCGGCCCGTCGATCCCCGAGATCCCCGGCATCAGCGACGGGCTGAACTCGCTGATGATCGCCGGCCGGCAGCGGGCCAGCATGGCCTGGCAGCCGCGCAGGGCGAGATATTCCGCGCCCTCGACATCGACCTTGACCAGGTCCACCCGCTCGTCCGGCCCGAGCAGGCTGTCGAGTGCCACACAGCCGACCGTCTCGGCGGCGAGCAGGGCGGCTGTCTCATCCGGCACCGACGAGGTGGTGCCGTTGGAATGGGTGCGGTTGAGCCGCAGCATCCCCGGACCCGTCGAGGCGGCGAGCTGCACGACGCGCACATGGTCAAAACCGTTGACGCGCCGGCTCGCCTCGACGAGACGGGCGTTGCGCGCGCCGGGCTCGACGGCAAGCACCGCGCCGGAAGGTCCCACCAGATGCGCCGAGAGCATGGTGAAGTAGCCGATATTGGCGCCGATATCGATCACCCTGGCGCCGGGGGCCAGCAGGCGGCGGAACACGCTCGCCACCTCGCGCTCGTAATTGTCGGCCCGCACGAATTGGCCGACCGCGGCGTCGTGGCACTCGGTGTGGATCGCGAACTCGGGCAGGCGGGTGAGCTCGACGGGTCCGAGATCGGCCGCCGCGAGCAGCCCGCGACGGGCGAACTCCAGCGAGCCGAGATAGCCACCCACCACGCGCTCCAGCTTTTGCCCTGCCTGCATGCGGTGGCCGCGCCATTCCTCGTCGTGCGGCCAGCGGCCGAGCAGCAGCCGGAAGCAGGCGACGATGTCGGCCTCGTCCGCCTCCTCGGCGAACGCGGCCGGCCAGCCCGTCTCGACGTCAGCCATGAAGCCGCACGCCCTGACCAGACGTTGGAGACACGATGAGCTCGCGGACAGAACGGCGGGGGCGGGGGCACATGGTATGGGTCTCCTACTCCGGACATGACGAAGACGCACGGATCGGGCGCCTGCTGCGCATGGTGCGGCACGGATTCTACGCCGACGTGGCGACCGCCCAGGAGGAGCCTGGCAGCCTCACGCGTGCGTTCTACGACCGCGGCTGGAGCGGACTGACCTTCGAGCCGCGTGTCGGGCTCGCAACGCGCCTGGCCGCCCGGCGTCCCCGCGACGTGACACTGAACAGCGCGCCGGCGACCAGCAGCCTCAACCGGCGCAGCCCGATCGAGCGCACCGTTGGCGAGGCGCTCGACCTGTTCGCGCCGGCCGACATCCACCTGCTGGCGATCGGCAGCGGCTTCGCCCAAGCCGCCATACTGGACAGTTTCGAGCTCGAGCGTCACCGGCCCTGGCTCATCCTGGCCGCCGACCGGAGCCCGACGCAGGCTGCCGACCGCTGGTTGCGCGACCGCGGCTACCAGCCGGCCGACGAGACCGGGGCAGGCGCGCTCTACGTGGCCGAGGAGCGTGCCGACCTGCTGGAGCCCGTCGCCGGCGGCGCCGGGCCGGACATGGACCAGCCTGTTGAGACCCAGACTGCCCAAGCCCAGCCGACCACAACCCAGCCGACTACCATCCAGCCCACCGGGACCCAGCCTAACGGGGCCCAGCCCGCCGGAAGCCAGCGTTTCGGGACCCTGCGTACCGTGACCGAGCCTGCCGGGGTCCCGCCTGCCGAGATCCTGCGCGCCGAGGCGCCGGTGCCCGCGCACCGGCTCGCCGAGGTGGCGCGCGAGTGCGAGCAGCTGCGCGAGCGCCTGGCTGCCCTCGAGACGGCGCAGGCGCGCGAGCGGGCCTCGCTGCGCGCGGCCCTCGAGCGCGAAAGCCACACGCTGGCCCGGTTGCGCGAGGAGATCGCGCGCGGCGACGAGGATGCGCCGCTCACCCTCGCCGACCGCGAGGCGCGAGAGCTGCTCCAGGCCCGCCAGCGCCTGCAGCTCGCCACCCAGACGCTCGCCCGCGCCCAGGCCTGGCTCGATGCGATCCGGAGCAGCCGGTCCTGGACGCTCACCCGTCCGCTGCGGCGCGGCATCGGGCGGCTGCGGCACGGGGCGGCGGCCGCCGACATCCCGCGCGACCTGGCCAGCAGCCTGGCCGAAGCGCTGGCCGCCCCGGTCGCCGTCGCACCACCTCCGACCCCCGCCCGGCCGCCCTTCCTGCCGCCGCCGGCGGCGACCGGCGCCGTCGCCGGGCTGGAGGCGGTGCATCAGTTCCATTCCGGCTCCGCGGTGGGTGACGCGATCACCAACGCCATGCTGCTCACCCGTCGCCTGCTGCGCGAGATGGGATATCGCAGCGAGATCTATACCGAGCAGCCGCCGGCGGCACTCGCCGGCGAGCTGCGGCCGCTGGAAGAGCTGCCGCGCCATGACGGCTACGTGCTGATCCTGCGCCACTCCATGGGCTATGACCGCTTCGAGCAGGTCCGCACCCTGCCGGCGCGCAAGATCCTGCTCTACCACAACATCACCCCGCCCGCGCTGCTCGCCCGCCACCCCTATCTCGCCCGCTACGCGCGGCTCGGACGCGAGCAGCTCGCCTCCCTGCGCGACGGCGCATCCGCCGTGCTGGCCGACAGCGACTACAGCACCGCCGAGCTGCGCGCCCTGGGCTTCGCCGGGGCGGAGGCCTGCACGATCCTGTTCGATGTCGAGGCGCTGCTCGCCCGCGCGGTTGCCCGCGAGCGCGTGCCCCCCGCGGGCAGCGTGGACCAGGCCGACGCGCCGCCTCCCTTCACCGTGCTCTTCGTCGGACGCATCAACGAGTCCAAGGGCCAGCTCGCCCTGCTCGAGGCCTATGCAAGCTTCCGCGCGGAGTTCGGCCAGCCCTCGCGCCTGGTGCTGGTCGGGCGCGAGGACGGGCCGCGCGACAGCTATGCCGCCCTCTTGCGCCGGCGCATCGCCGAGCTCGGGGTGTCGGGCGACGTGCTGCTGACCGGCGCGGTCGATGACGACGCGCTGCACGGCCATTTCGCACGCGCCGACCTCTATGTCTCGCTGAGCCGCCACGAGGGGTTCGGCGTGCCGCTGGTCGAGGCCATGGCGCACGGGGTGCCGGTGCTCGCCTATCCAGGTGGTGCGGTGCCCTACACGCTGGGTGGTGCCGCCACCCTGCTCGACGACCCGCAGCCCGACGCGGTGGCGCGCGGCATGCTGGCCTGCGCGCGCGATCCGGCCGGCCGCGCCCGGCAGGCCGAGGCGCAGCGCCGCGTCTTGGACCGCTTCCGCCTGGAGGCGCAGCGCCCCGCGCTCGAGCGCGCGCTGGCCGCCGCCGGCGCCCGGCCGCCACAGCAGGCCGCCCTGCGCGGCCGCCTGGCCGAAAGCCTGCGCTTCACCGTCGCCGGCCACGTGAACGGCAGCTACAGCCTGGCCCAGATCAACCGCACGCTGGCCGCCTCACTCGAGCGGGCGCGGGGCGGACATGTGCGGCTGCTGCCGGTCGAAGGCGCGCCCACGCTCGACATCGCCGGCGTGCCGCCGCAGGAGCAGGCGGCGGTGGCCTCTCTGGTCGGCCGGCCGGCGCATGCCACCGGTCCCGAGCTGGTGCTCAGCCAGCACTACCCGGTCTGGGTGCCGCCGCCCGGCCCGGCGCTGCGCGTCGCCATCCTGTTCTGGGAGGAGTCGCTGCTGCCGGCGGCCACGATCGCGGTACTGAACCGCGAGTTCGACGCGGTGCTGGCGCCGACCGGCTTCGTGCGCGACGCCCTGCTCAATTCCGGCCTGGCGATCCCGGTGCGGTTGGCAGCCCTGCCGATGCGGCTGGCGCCTCATCTCGCCCTGCGCCAGCGCCTCGCGCCCGGCGCGGGGCCGGTCCGCCACTTCCTGCACGTCTCCTCCTGCTTTCCGCGCAAGGGTGTAGATGTGCTGCTGCGCGCCTGGGCGCGTGCCTTCCGCGCGGGCGACCCGGTGCGGCTGACCATCAAGGGCTTCCCCAACCCGCACAACGACGTGCCGGCCCAGCTCGCGGAGCTGCGCGCCCGCGACCCGGGCGGGGCACCGGTCGAGCTGATCGATGCCGATCTCGACGAGGAGGCGCTGCTCGCACTCTACGCCCGAGCCGATGTCGTGGTGCTGCCCACGCGCGGCGAGGGGCTCAACCTGCCGGCGGCCGAGGCGATGGCGGCCGGCATCCCGCTGATCCTCACCGGCGCTGGTGGCCATATGAGCTTCGTTGCCGAGGCGGGACGGGCACGCGCCGGCGTCCGGCTGCTCGACTGGCGGCCGGCTGCCTCGCGCAGCCATCTCGCGACCGACCACTCGCTGTGGCTCGAACCCGACGAGGACGATCTCGTCGCCGCCCTGCGCGAGGCCGCCTCCGGTCCCCTGGTCCGCCCCCCTCCGCCGGCAGCCCCCGAGGCGGACGCGATCGCGGCCACCTGCGAGGCGCTGGCGCTCGACCTGCTGCTGCGACGCAGCCTGCGGCGGGTGCGGATCAGCTGGGTGTCCAGCTGGAACGTGCGGTGCGGCGTCGGCGAGTATTCCCGCCAGCTCCTCGCCGCCCGGCCCGAGGAGGGCGCGCAGATCCGCGTGCTGTGCGACCGGCGCACGCCGGCGGTCGAGGCGGAGGCGCAGTCATTCTGGCCGTGCTGGGAGCTCGGCGCGCCGGACACGCTGCAGCGCCTGGCACAGGCGATCGCCGCCGACGATGCCGACGCGGTGATGATCCAGCACCAGCCGGGCCTGCTGAGCTTCCCCACACTGGCGGCCCTGCTGCGCCACCGGGCGCTGGCCGGGCGGGTCGTGGCCGTCACCCTGCACAACACGCTGCACCTCCTCGACCTCGAAGCCGACGAGCGCGCCGCGGTGGTCGAGGCCTGCCGCTCGACCGATCTGCTGCTGGTCCACACGCTCGCCGACCTGCACCGCCTGCAGGATCTCGGCCTGTCCGGCAACGTGCGGCTGCTGCCGCACGGTGTCGCAGCGCCCCTCGACGCGCTGTCCGCGCCACGGCACCTCCGCCCCGAGACCGACGCGCCGCTGATCGGCTGCTACGGCTTCTTCCTGCCCGGCAAGGGGATCGACGTGCTGATCGAGGCGCTCGCGCTGCTGCGCCGCCGCTGGCCGCTGTCGCGCCTGCTGCTGGTCAATGCCGAGTATGGCGATCCGGTCTCGGCCGCGGAGATCAGCCGCTGCCGGGCGCTGGCCCACGAGTTCGGCGTCGCAGATGCCGTCACGTTCGAGACCGGCTTCCTGGCCAACCAGGATTCGCTGGCACGCCTGCGCCAGTGCGACGTCGTGGCCTTGCCCTACCGGCCGTCCAAGGAGGCGTCGAGTGCCGCGCTGCGCGGCGTCATGACCGCCTGCGTTCCGGTCGCAGTCACCCCGGTGGGCCTGTTCGACGAGGCGGGCGACAGCGTGCTGCGTTTCGACGACCTCACCGCGTCGTCGGTCGCAGGCGGGCTTGACCGTCTGCTCGGCGACCCGCAACTGCGCGACACGCTCCGGCACGCCGCGCGCCGCTGGGTCGGCGCACGTCAGTGGGAGGATATCGCCTCCAGGCTCGAAGGCATGATCACCGGGCTCGTGCGCACCCGGCAGATCGACTAGAAAATGCTGCATACGGGGCAGGGCCGTTGCCGGCCCCGCCCCGCACGCTGCCGTTCAGACCGAGACGATCGTCCCGTTCACGCCGGCGGGGAAGAACCCGCCGGAGCTGGTCCCGGTCGTGCTGCTGCCATAGGCGATCGCCAGCACCTGCTGCGGCGTGCGCCGGTAAGCCTGCGAATTGATGTCGACATTGGTGATGTTGTAGGCGTTGCCGTCGGCGTTGGTGCCGTTGTCGCCGACGCCCGAGAGTGTCGCACGCAGGTTGGAGATCGCATCGGTCGCCGCACCTGCGCCGATATTGGCGAGGTAGCCGCGGATCGCGCCCGCCTGGTAGCTTTCCGCCCCGAGCAGGCCGGCGGCGTAGGCGAGGTTGGTAGGGCTGGTGAGCTGGTTGGCGGCACCGGCAAGGGCGGTGACGCAGACATCCTCCAGCACGTAGGCACCGAGCAGAAACGACACCTCGTCGGCGAACGGGCTGAAGGTCTGGCCCGTGCTGATCAGGCCCGCAGCCATGGCGAGCGTCGTCCAGCTCTGCTGCAGGTCGATGCTCGGTTCGGCGATGGCTGCCGAGCCGAGCGCGGTGCGTATGAAGTTGGCGTGCGCCAACTCGTCATTGGCCAGTTGCTGCGCGTAGTAGGCCACCGCCGCGGTCTTGAACGGCACCGGCGAGCCGCCAGTCACGGTCCCCTGGTTGCCGACGCCACCCACGCCGATATAGCTGCTCAACCCCTTGCCGGTGACGGCGCGCAGGTAGAACTCCGCGCCGAGATATTCGAAATTCAGCGCGAAGTTGAAGATGTCGGTGTCGGTGAGCGTCGCCGCGCGCGCGGCCTTGGGGGCGGCGGCGATGCCGACCGCGGCGATGCCGGCGAGACCGAGCCCGGCGCGGCGCAGCATGCCGCGTCGCGCCGGCGGCCCTTCGGTGACAGCGGCCGGGGCCGGGGCAACCAGCTCCTGGTCATCCTGATCGAGAGACATGGATCGTTTCCTCAGGCCGTGGCGGTGCTGGTGATCGTGCCGTTCATCCCGTTCGGGTAGAACAGGCCGGAGGTCGAGCCGCCGCCATAGACGATGCTCAACACCTCCTGCGGTGTGCGGCGGAACACCTGGCCGTTGCTGTCGACATTGTTGAAGCTGTACGGATTGCCTTTGGTATCCGTGCCGAAATCATACACCCCGGACAGGCTGGAGCGGAGCTGCGAGATCGCGTTGGTTGCCATGCCCGCACCGATCGTCGAGAGGTAGCCGCGGATCGCGCCGGCGTGATAGCCCTCGACAGCGAGCACGCTGGCCGCATAGGCGATGCTCGACGGCGCGGTCAGCACGTTGGCCGCACCCGCATAGGCGGTCACGCCCACATCCTCGAAGATGTAGGCGCCGAGCAGGAAATTGACCTCGCTCTCGAACGGGTTGAACGTCTGGCCCGCCGTGATCAGGCCGGCCGCCACGGCAAGCGTCGTGAAGCTGTTCACCAGATCGATCGCCGGCTCCGGCACGGCGGCAGCGCCCAGCGCCTCGCGCAGGAACGTGACATGGGCCAGTTCGTCATTGGCGATGCGCAACGCATAGCTGGCGATCGCCTGGTCGGTGAACGGCACCAGGGTGTTGGACGGTGCCGACACGCCGCCGGTCGCACCGACCAGCGAGGCGCTCAGACCTTGTCCGGTGACGGCGCGCAGGTAGTACTCGGCTTCGAGATATTCGAGATTGAGCGCGAAGTTGAACACGTCACCGTCGGTGATCGCGGCCGCCCGCGCCGGGGTGGCGGCGCCCGACAGCGCAACTCCCCCGGCCGAAAGCAGGGCGATGCCGGAGGCGCCGATGCCGCCCCGGATCATCAACTCGCGTCGCTTGAGTTCGGCGGAGAACGCGGCCGTTTGGCGAGCGTCCCGCGCGTCTGGCTGATGCGGTGTGGGCATGGAGCTTGTGTTTCCTCCTCGTCGGCGCCGGACCTGCAGCGAAAGGCCACGCGTCCCGCGCCTGCTCAATACTGACGGGGAAGGTTTTGGATGCGGTCCGAGGACGAGCAACCGCACTAATGCAATAACAATTCCGTGTCATGCAGATGCCGCGGTTGCATCCGGCGCGCCGCACCGCGTGGGGAGCACGCGCGCGGCGTGCTCCCCGGCCCTGACGTTCGGAGCCTGACCGACCCCTCAGCCCCAGCCTGACGACCCCGGGCCGTCGGCTCAGATGCCCCGGGTTCAGATGCCCCGGGTTCAGATGCCCCGGGTTCAGATGCCCCGGGTTCAGATACCCTGGGCTCAGATGTCGGTGCTGGCCGCGAGGCAGGCGAAGGAGACCAGGTCCGAGACGGTGGCATCCATCGGCACGATCTGGGCGGCGTGCTCCAGCCCAACCAGCACCGGGCCGATCACCCGTCCCTCGCCGAGGCGCGGCGCCAGCCGGCTGGCGATGTGGGCGGACTCCAGCCCGGGCATGACCAGCACGTTGGCGTTGCCGGTCAGCCGGCAGAACGGATAGAGCGCGCGCAGTCCGGGATCGAGGGCCACGTCCGGGCTGAGATCGCCGTCGTACTCGAAATCGACACCGGCCGCGTCGAGCAGCCGGGTCGCCTCGATGATCCGCTCGCAGCTCGCATGCGCCGGCAGGCCGAAGGTGGAGTGCGCGCACAGCGCCACGCGCGGTGTCTGGCCCAGCGCACGCATGCGGGCTGCCGCCCCGGTGGCGATCGCCGCGAGCTGGGCCGCGGTCGGCGTCTCGTTGACCAGCGTATCGGCGACCAGCAGGGTGGTGCGTTGGGTGATCAGCATCGACAGGCCGAACGGCGTCTCGCCGGGCCTTGTGTCGATCGCCAGCCGGATCGCCTCGAGCGCCTGGCTCGGCGCGCGGGTGAGCCCGGTCACCATGCCGTCCGCGTCGCCGAGGGCCACCACGCAGGCGCCGTAGACGTTGCGGTCCTGGTTGACCATGCGCTGCACGTCACGCAGCAGCGAGCCCTGCCGCTGCAGGCGCTTGTAGAGATAATCGACATAGCGCGCGTTGTTGCGGTCCTCCATCGCCGACAGCCGGGCATTGAGGATCTCGATGCCCGCGTCGGGCACGATGCCGAGCCGGTCGAACACCGCGCGCACCCGGTTCTCGTTGCCGATCAGGATCGGTGTGCCGAATCCTTCCTTGTGGAACAGCACCGCCGCACGCACCATCTTCTCGTCCTCGCCCTCGGCGAACACGATCCGCTTGGGCTGGCTGCGCACGCCCTCGATGATCAGGTCGAGCGTGTTCTGCGCCGTGTCGAGACGTCCGGCGAGTTCGCGCGCGTAGCGGCGGAAATCGCGGATCTCCTGCTTCGCAACCCCGCTGTCCATCGCGGCTTTGGCCACCGCCGGCGGGATGCGCGCGATCAGGCGCGGGTCGAAGGCGTTGGGGATGATGTAGTCCGGACCGAACTGCAACTGCCGGGCGGCGGCGCGATGCACCTCGTCGGGCACGTCCTCGCGGGCCAGCACGGCGAGCGCCTCGGCGGCGGCGGTCTTCATCGCCTCGTTGATCGTCGTCGCCCGCACGTCGAGCGCGCCGCGGAACAGGTAGGGAAATCCGAGCACATTGTTGACCTGGTTCGGATAGTCCGAACGTCCCGTCGCCACGATCGCGTCGGGCGAGGCCTCGCGTGCCTCCTCCGGCGTGATCTCCGGGTTGGGATTGGCCAGTGCGAAGATGATCGGCCGCGGCGCCATGCTGCGCACCATGTCGGGGGTGAGGGCGCCTTTCACCGACAGTCCAAGGAACACGTCCGCACCCGCCACCGCCTCGGCCAGCGTGCGCAGCCTGGTGTCGGCGGCATGCGCCGATTTCCACTGGTTGAGGTCGGAGCGGTCGCGATGGATCACGCCCTTGGTGTCGCAGACCAGGATGTTCTCGCGCCTCATGCCAAGCGCCAGCATCAGGTCGATGCAGGCGATGCCCGCAGCCCCCGCGCCGTTCACCACCAGCCTGGTGGTCGCCAGATCGCGCCCGGTGAGATGGCAGGCATTGATCAGGCCGGCGGCGGTGACGATCGCCGTGCCGTGCTGGTCGTCATGGAAGACGGGGATGTCCATCGCCTCGCGCAGACGCTGCTCGATGACGAAGCATTCCGGCGCCTTGATGTCCTCGAGATTGATGCCGCCGAACGAGGGACCGAGCAGGCGCACGCAATCCACGAACGCGTCGACATCCTCGGTGGCGACCTCGAGATCGATGCCGTCGATGTCGGCGAAGCGCTTGAACAGGGCGATCTTGCCTTCCATCACCGGCTTGGAGGCGAGTGCGCCGATATTGCCCAGCCCCAGCACGGCGGTGCCGTTCGAGATCACGGCCACCATGTTGCCGCGCGTTGTGTAGGTGTAGGCGAGCTCGGGGTCGGCATGGATGCGCAGGCACGGCTCGGCCACGCCGGGCGAATAGGCGAGTGACAGGTCGCGCGCCGTGGTGATCGGCTTGCTGATCCGCGTCTCGAGCTTGCCCGGGCGGCCGGAGGCGTGCAGCGCCAGCGCGTCCTCGGCGGTGAAGTTGCGCGGATCGCCGCTCATGCCGACGCACCCGGCGCACGCGAAGCTGCCAATGTGCGCCTCGCGAGTTCAATGGATTGGACGTTTCCCTGCATAGCGGCCCACTTTCCGTTCTGAGCCGCCTTTATGCCATCCGCGACGGCAGGCTGCCTATCGCACCGCCCGCGCGCCAGCCCCGCGCCGTCAGCCACATCGGGCCAGCCGCGCGGGGCCAGCAACCCGGTCAGCCACGCGGAGCCGGGCAGCCTGGCTCAGGCCGCATCGACCAGGATCAGCTCCGAATCCTCGATCGCCTCGATGGTGACCGCCTGCTCGCCGGTGATCGCCACCCCGTCGCGCGCGCCTGCCTCGGTCGTGCCGATCCTTATGCGTCCCTTGGCCGGCACCAGGTAGGCGTGCCGCGCCGGGTCGAGCGTCAGAGGCGTGGTGCTGCCGGCGGGAAGGTTGGCCGCCATCACCCGCGCCCCGGCGCGGATCGGCAGTGCCTCCCCGTCGCCCGGCAGGCCGCTGGCCAGGGTGACGAACCGCCCCGAACGCGCCTCGCGCGGGAACGGACGCGTGCCCCAGGACGATGCGCCGCCGCGCGCCTCGGGCAGGATCCAGATCTGGAAGATGCGCGTGGGCTCGGTCTCGAGATTATATTCGGAATGGCGGATGCCGGAGCCTGCCGACATCACCTGCACGTCGCCCGCCACCGTGCGGCCGTCATTGCCGCGCGAGTCGCGATGGGTGATCGCACCCTCGCGCACATAGGTGATGATCTCCATGTCGGCGTGCGGATGGGCGGGGAAGCCCGCGCCCGGCGCGATCTCGTCGTCGTTCCAGACGCGCAGCGCCCCCCAGCCCATGCGCGCCGGGTCGTGGTAGCTGGCGAACGAGAAATGATGCCGGGCCTTGAGCCAGCCATGGTCGGCGCTGCCGAGGCTGCCGGCGGGTCGGAGTTCGATCATTGCAAATCTCCTGTTCAACGCGGCACAGATGGACCTCGACAGAACCCGGGAAAAGGGAAAGGATGGCAACCCATCGTTTCCATTCGTGCGGGTAGGGCGTGGCGCTTCCTGACCTCGAGGCCTGGGCGATCTTCGCCCGCATTGCCGCCAGCGGCTCCTTCGCCGGTGCTGCCGCCGAACTCGGTCTGTCGGTCGCCACCGTCTCCAAGGCGCTCAAGCGGCTCGAGGCGCGTACCGGCGAGCGGCTGATCAATCGCACCTCGCGCCGCCTGGCACTCACCGAGACCGGCCGCGTGCTCGCCGTCCGCGCCGCGCGCCTGCTCGAGGAGGGCGAGGCGGTCGAGGCGGAGGCGCAGGCGCAATCGGCCAACCCGCGCGGCAGGGTACGGCTCGCCGCCCCGATGTCGTTCGGCCTGCGCCACCTCGCCCCGCTGCTGCCGGAGTTCCTGGCCCGCTATCCCGACATCACGCTCGACCTGCAGCTCGACGACCGCGTGGTCGACCTGATCGGCGGTGGCATCGACGTCGCACTGCGCATTGCCACCCTGCCGGATTCGAGCCTGGTCGCGCGACGGCTCTGCCCGGTGCGCATCCTGCTGGTCGCCGCGCCGTCCTACCTCGCCCGCCACGGCGCGCCGCGCGAGCCGCGCGAGCTCGAGCGCCACGAGTGCCTGACCTACACCTACTACGCCAGCGGCGAGGCCTGGCGCTTCCGCCCGGCCGACGGCCCGGAGGAGGCGGTGCTGGTGCCGGTGCGCAGCCGGGTGCGTGCCACCAACGGCGACGCGCTGATCGCCTGTCTCGAGGCCGGGCTGGGTCTCGCCCTGTTACCCGACTTCATGATCTGGGAAGCGCTCGCCGCCGGCCGCCTGGTGCGCCTCATGCCGGACTGGACCCCGGCCAGCGCGGCGATGCACCTGGTCACCCCGGGCGGCGGTCCGCGCCCGTCGCGCGTCGCGGTGCTGCTGTCCTTCCTCGCCGACCATTTCAGCGCCGGCGCGGCCCCGTGGGCCGCGGCGCTCGACCCATCCGCCGGTCGCGGCTGAGGCGAGCCGCCGCACAAGCCCGCCTGCACATGCCGGGCCGCGCCGGCACGGGCGCGGCCGTCAGCCGGCACCCTGCGCGCGCGCCACGGTCGTCTCGCCGTGGCGCGGGACGAACACCGACATGCTGCACGACCCGGCCGGGCCGCCGACCTGAACGGGGGCGAGCACGAAGTCGGGATCGTGCCTGAAGCGTTCCAGGATGGCGTGGAGGTTGCGGTTGGGGTCGGCGACGAAGCGGTGGCTTTCCCCGTCGTTTGCCGCATGGGCGACCACCACCAGGGCAGCATCTGTCCGGGTGGGATCGCCGCGACGGCCGTCGCCGGCCCCTGCGGCCAGGTCGGCCGGCTCGACATGCGCCAGCACACCCGCCCGCACGAAGGCGAGCTCGATCTGTACATGGTTGATGATGCCGCTCACCCCGAAGAACCGGATCACCGGCCGCTTGAGCGACGCCGGCAGCGCATGCAGCAGCGGCGCATAGTCGCAGGTGACGTTCTCGCGCCAGGACACCCCGACCAGCGCGTCATGGCGGTGGGCCCGGGCGCCCAGGGGTCCGAGCAGCATGATCGCGGCCCCAGCCACCGCCTGCAGGCCGCCGGCGGCACCCGCAACGCTGGCCAGCAGCGGCGCGCCGGCGCTGGCCAGCAGCAGGCAGCCGACCGGCAGGACAGCGAGAAGGTAGCGCGGGTTCTGGTTGTGGCCGAAGACGTGCGGGATCAGCGTCGAGAGCACCATCAGCCCGCAGGCGATGCCCACCGAGCGACGCTGGGCCGCCGCTTGCGCTGTTGCCGCGTTCGCCATGGCCGGCACCGCCGTTGCCGGCACCGCCGGCGGCGCCATCGCTGACGCCGTGTCGGGCGGCGGGCGCAGCAGCGACCGGGTCGCCACCACGAGCGCCGCCGGCAGCACCACGATCGCGAAGCCGAACACCTGCAAGGTCAGCAGGCGCAGATACCTGCCCGCGAAATCGAGGTGGCCCGAGGCCGGCAGCTGGTCGAGCGGCCAGGTGCCGGCGAAACGTGCATATTCCAGGTAGCGCACGCCGTCATAGGCGTAGAACGGCCAGGCGACGAGCGTGGCGACGAGCAGCGTGCAGCCCAGCCGGCCGAAGCTGCGGGCGCGCTGCGCCTGCCAGGCGAACAGACCGACCACCTCCACGGCGATCGGCACGAAGCTGAAGCGCGCAATCAGGGCCAGGCCAAGCCAAGCGCCAGCCCGCTCACCACCGGCAAGGGAGCGGGCGGACGCGGGCCGCCCTCGCAAACCAGGCACCACAGCACCAGCGCCAGGGCCGGGATGAGTGCTGTCTCCGACATGTAGTTCTCGCTGGCCATCACCCAGACGGGTGCTGCCACCATCAGCGCCGTGCAGCCGGCGGCGACCGTCCGACCGGCCAGACGGCGGGCGGCGTCGAACACCATCAGGGCGGACAGGACGAACAAAGCGAGGCTGAACAGACGGAAGTCGGTCTCGCTGGTCCTGTGCAGGAGGAGCAGAGGCAGGGCGAGCAGCCGGCTGCCGGGCGGCATCCAGCGGTAATCGTTGAACAAGGCGTCGCGGAACGGGCCGTCGCCTTCGAGCGCCCGGGTCAGCCAGTCGCGCAGCGACAGCTCGATATACTGGATCTGGTCCCAGCCGGAGACGTGCGGGTTGGCCAGGATCCAGCGCAGCGCCACCAGGGTCGCCAGTCCCAGGGCGATGGCCAGCATCGCCATGTTGAACAGGCCGAGTCCTCGTTCGAGGCGCCTCGGGTCGCGGCGAAGCCTCTGGTGCAGCATGCGGGATCGGCCGGTGTCTCAAAGTTGGGACTTGTCTGACAATCCGACACATGTGTCCGGGCAATGGAGTTTGGCGCAGGGGGCGTGACAGCCGCAGGGCCGCGCGCAGTGCGGGGCGGCTTTGCCGCTCAGCCGGCAGGCGGCGTGACGGCCGGGGCCGTCCGGGGGGCGCCGACCGCCTCGCCGTGAGCGCTGCGCAACGACAGGCTCTCCCACGCCGCGACCAGCACCAGCACCGATGAGGCGGCGGCAGCGGTGGCGAGCGACGGCCAGGAGCGGGCAGGGGCGTAGAGCAGGATCAGCAGCCCGATGCCGATCAGCCCCGAAAGCGGCAGGCGCCCCCAGGTCACCCGTCGGAAGGCGCAATTGCCGACCAGGTAGAGCAGCGGGCCGCCGAGCAGCGGCAGGAGGGCGAAGCCGTCCGCCGGCCGCAGCGGCTGGGCGAGGGCCAGCTCGTCGGCCACCGCGTCCAGCACGATGCCGGCCACCAGGGGCGTGTGCAGATAGGTGTAGGCCAGGCGCGCGAGCCGCCCCGGATCGTCGGCCTGAGCGATGCGCTCCCTGGCCGTCACCGAGCCGATATGGAAGTAGATCCACCACATCGCCGCCGTGCCGATCAGCGAGGCGGCCAGCGCGCCCAGCACGGGCGCGGTCCAGCCGAGCTCGCTGAACGCGGCGCCGATCATCGTCACCTCCTCGCCGAACGCGATCAGGATGAAGGCGCTGCAGCGCTCGGCCAGATGCGGCCCGTGCACGTTCCAGTCGCGGCTGCTCGACCGGCCCAGCCCCGGTACCAGGAAGCCGAGCGACGGGCCGGCCAGCTCGATGGCGAAAGCCGCGAGCCAGAGAGCTCCGCGCCCGGCCGGCAGGCTCAGCCCGCCGGCCAGCCAGAACAGGCCCGAGACCGACAGCCACGCGGTGATGCGCTGGAAGTTGCGCACGCTGGTCGGGTTCGTCCGCCGCAGGGCGGCCAGCATGAACAGGCTGCGCCCGACCTGCATGAACACGTAGGCGCCGGCGAAGACCAGGCCGCGATCGCCGAACGCGCGCGGGATCGCCGCGCTCAGCATCAGCCCGGCCGCCATCAGGGCGAACAGCAGGCCACGCACGGGCAGCCGGTCCGGGTCGAGCCAGTTGGTCACCCAGCCGGTGAAGATCCACACCCACCAGACGGCGGCGAACAGCAGCGCGCTGCGTCCCAGCCCCTGCCAGTCGAGATGGGCGAGCAGCAGGTGGGAAAGCTGGGTGATGGCGAACACGAAGACCAGGTCGAAGAACAGCTCGATGTCCGTCACCCGGCCGGCCGCCTCGCCGTCGCCACCCCCTGCGCCGCCCGCTGCGTCCTCCCGTGCCGCCGCGCCGCGCGGCCGGAGCAAGGAGCCGGCCGCCAGGGGGCGTGGCCGGAGCAAGGAGCCGGCCGCCAGGGGGCGTGGCCGGAGCAAGGAGCCGGCCGCCAGGGGGCGTGGCCGGAGCAAGGAGCCGGCCGCCGGCCGTGATGGCCGGAACAGCGGGCCTGCCGGCCGCTTCAAGCGAGTGCTGCCGCGAACTGCTCCACCGCCCAGTCGACCTCGCCTGCGGTGATCACCAGCGGCGGGGCCACCCGGATCGTGTGGCTGTGCGTTTCCTTGCACAGCACGCCGCGCTGGCGCAGCGCCTCGCACACCCGCCGCGCGCCGCCCTGATCAGGCTCGAGCTCGACGGCGATCATCAGCCCCCGCCCGCGCACCTCGCGCACCCGCCCGGCCAGCGCCGCGCGCAGGCCCGCCATCAGCCGCTCGCCCATGGTGGCGGCGTTGTCGATCATGCCCTCCTCGACCAGCACGCGCAGTGCCGCGCGTGCCACGGCACAGGCGAGCGGATTGCCGCCGAAGGTCGAGCCGTGCTCGCCGGGCTTGAGCACGCCGAGCGCCGCCTCGTGCGAGAGCACCGCCGAGACCGGGTAGAAGCCGCCCGACAGCGCCTTGCCGATCAAGGTCAGGTCCGCCTCGATCCCCTCATGCTCCTCGGCGAGCAGCGCCCCGGTGCGGCCCAGGCCGGTCTGGATCTCGTCGAGGATCAGCAGCACGTTGTTGGCAGTGCACAGCCGCCGTGCCGCGCGCAGGAAGCCCGCTGGCGGCAGGATCACCCCGGCCTCGCCCTGGATCGGCTCGGTGAGGAAGGCCGCCGTCCGCGGCCCGATCGCCGCCTCCAGCGCCGCCGCGTCGCCATAGGGGATGGTGCGGAAGCCTGGCGTGAATGGGCCGAAGCCGTTGCGCGACAGCTCGTCGGTGCTGAACGAGACCACCGACAGCGTGCGGCCGTGGAAATTGCCCGCGCAGACGATGATCTCCGCCTCGCCCGGCGACACGCCCTTGACCTCGTAGGCCCATTTGCGCGCCACCTTGAGCGCGCTCTCCACCGCCTCCGCCCCCGAGTTCATCGGCAGCGCCCGGTGCGAGCGGGTGAGCTGGCAGAGCTCCTCGTAGAACGGCCCGAGCTGGTCGTTGTGGAAGGCGCGCGAGGTGAGCGTCAGCCGCGCCGCCTGTTCGGTCAGGGCGGCGAGGATGCGCGGATGGCAATGGCCCTGGTTGACCGCCGAATAGGCCGACAGGCAGTCGAGGTAGCGCCTGCCGTCCACGTCCCAGACCCAGACGCCAGCGCCGCGGGTCAGCACCACGTCGAGCGGCTTGTAGTTCGCAGCCCCATAGCGCGCCTCGAGGGCCAGAAGCTGCCGGGCATCAAGCTCATGGGCGTCGCGCATGTCACGGTCTCCGCAGCTCATGGTGCCACCGTGCCAGTCTCGCGGCGGTCCGGTGTTGCAGTCCGCCGCCGCCAGATGCCGGCCGGCGCCCTGCACGACCGGGCAGGCCAGTGGCGATCGCCGAGCCACCACACTAGCACGCCGCGCCCGGCGCACCGCCCGGTGATGGCCGCGCCCGAACACGTCCGGCCGTTAAGGATAATTACGTTTACAGACCAAAACCTGTCATGCAACGAAAGTCTTGCCGGTGGTGCCGTGCGGACCCCGGTCCCGATAAGATCCCGAGGACCCCACGAAATGTCGGACCGCATCGTCTTCACCGCGTCCGACCGCAATGGCGAGATCTCCGACCTCTGGGTGGCCGGCGGTGCCTACGGCGCCACCAGCGAGATCGACCCGGCCGGTGTGTCCGCCGCCGATCCGCTCGTCCCGCTGCAGTTCGTGGGGCTCGGCAACGTGGCGGTGTTCGACGCCCTCGCCGCAGGCAGCCGGACCACGATCGATCTGTGGGTGACCGACGGGACGGCCAGCGGCACCCACCAGATCGCCCTGCCGAGCCCGGGCATCTCGATCTACAGCCAGGGCCTGGTTGCTTTCGGCGACAAGGCCGTCTTCGTGCAGGGCGGCTCGTCGGGGGATTCGAGCCTGTGGATTACCGACGGGACGAGTGCGGGCACGGTGCAGCTCGCCGCCTATATCAATCCGGACTCCATGGCGGTGGTCGGCAACACGCTCTATTTCCAGGCCGAGGCCCCTGGCTCGGACACCTTCTCGCTATGGCGCTCGGACGGCACTGCCGCCGGCACCGCGCAGGTCGGCCCGTCCGGCACGTCGCTCGTCCCCGATGCCTACGCTGCCCTGGGCAACGGATCGGTGGTGTTTGAAAGCCAGAGCGCCAGCCTTTCGACGCCTGGCGACACGCTGTGGGTCACCGACGGCACGGCTGCCGGCACCCGCTCGCTCGGCATCTCCGACGATGACCCGAACAGCGCCACCGGCGCCGGGCTCAACCAGCTGGTCAGCTTCGGCTCGGACGTGCTGTTCACCTTCTACGACACGACCGGCACGGCCGGCCTGTGGATCACCGACGGCACCAGCGGCGGCTCGCGCGAGATCATGACCGCCGGGACCGCCGGCGCCCCCCGCTCGGTGAGCGACCTCACCGTGCTCGGCAGCCGCGCCCTGTTCCTCGCCCAATCGGCAGGCGGCGTGGCGAGCCTGTGGAGCACGGACGGCACCGCCGCCGGCACCGCCGCCCTTGACCTCGGCAGCTTCACCGAGCCCACCGGCCTGGTCGCCGTCGGCAGCGAGGCCGCTTCCTCGGCCGCGACGCCAGCGGCGACAACCAGCTCTACGTGACCGACGGCACGCTGGCAGGCACCCACCTGGTCCAGCCGGTCGGAGCCTCGCCGGCCGGCCTGGATCCGGGCAGCCTCGAGGTGCTCGACGGCACCCTCTACTTCCAGGGCAGCGACAGCACGGGCGAGGCGGGCTGGTGGGCGAGCGACGGCACCTCGGCCGGCACCCACGAGGTCAACGCTCCCGGCAGCTTCCCCGCTCTCGCCGCCGACACCGCGCCCGCCACCCTGCCGGCCACCACCGACAGCCATGACGTCACAATCGGCGGCGGCGTCTCCTACGCGGCCCGGACCGCCGACACGGTCACCGCCGCGGGCAACGGCGACACGATCACCGCCGCCTCCGGGGCGGTCTCCGTCACCGGGGCAGCGGGCCCCCTGCTGTTCGTGGGCAGCGCCGGCAGCGATACGGTGCGTGGCGGGCAGGGCGCGGTCACCGCCTTCGGCGCGGCCGGCGGTGGCGTCTACCAGGCGGGCTCCGCCGGACGCAGCATCCTGATCGCCGGCGGCGGCAACACCACCCTGGTCGGCGCCGCCGCCAGCCAGATCTTCGGCGCGGCGAGCGGCCGGGACGTGATCGGGGCCGGCAGCGGCGACACGGTGGCCGGAGGGGCGGCGGACTCCACGATCACCGGCGGGGCGGGCGGCAGCGTCATCTTCACCGGCGCCGGCACCAACAGCATCACCGGGGCCAGCGGCGGCGGCGACACGATCGTCGGCGGCGGCGGCCAGGACCTGGTCGTCTCCCGGGCCGGCGAGGCGGTGTTCGCCGGCGGCGGTGCCACGACGGTGCAGGGTGCGGCGCGGGGGGCGGACTCGGTCGTGGGCGGCGCGGGCAGCCTCGTCGTCTACGGCCACGGCGGCAACATGCTCGTCGTGGGCGGGGCCGGCCCGTCGGCCATCGCCACCGGCACTGGTGCAAGCCTGATCTTCGCAGGCCCGGGCAGCCTGCTGCTCACCGAAGGCGCCGGACCCGGGCAGGTCGTGCTGGGCAGCGGCACGGCCTCGATCACCGAAGGGACGGGTGCCGTCCTGTACGACGTCATCAAGGGCCAGGCGGGCGGCAGCGCCACCATCGCCGGCTTCCAACCCGGCACGGACCAGATCGACCTGTTCGGCTACACCCCGTCCGGCATGAGCGTCACCGCCAGCGGCGGCAGCACCCTGATCGCACTCGCCGACGGCACGCGCATCACGCTTGCCGGGGTGAGCGACCCGCAGGCCGCGACCCTGATCGGCTAGCAAGATTGCGTCAGACACCCGGACCCGGGGGCCGAAGCCGGGGCCGGCGCCGAAACCACGCGCGGCTGCCGGCGTTCGCCGCCCGACTGCACAATGACGCCGATGACCGACGACTCCCCTGACCCCTCCTTCGAAGGCGACCAGCCCGCGGCGGCCGAGCAGCGCGCTCTGCCGGACCGGCGCGAACTGGCGCTCGTCGCCGTCGAGCGCACCCGCATGCCGATGGTCGTCACCGACCCCAGGCAGCCCGACAATCCCATCGTGCTGGCCAACTCCGCCTTCCTGACGCTCACCGGCTACCGGGCCGACGAGGTGGTCGGACGCAACTGCCGCTTCCTGCAAGGTCCGGACACCGATCCCGTCGCGGTCGACACCCTCCGCCGCGGCCTGGCACGCGGCGAAGACCATCTTTCGGCCGAGCTGCTGAACTACCGCAAGGACGGCTCGGTGTTCTGGAACGAACTGGCGATCAGCCGTGTCTCTGACGAGAACAACGAGCTGCTCTATTATTTCGCCTCGCAGCGCGACACCACGGCCCGGCGCCGGATCGAGCAGATGGAGGCGATGGAACGCCACCTCCTGATGGAGGTGGACCATCGCGCGATGAATGCGCTCGCCCTGGTGCAGAGCATCGTGCGTCTGACGCGCGCGGACAGCGTCAGCGCCTATGCGGCTTCCATCCTCGGCCGGGTCGATGCCCTTGCCCGGGCGCACCGGCTGCTCGCCCGCTCCGGCTGGCTCGGCGCGGATCTGGGCCAGCTCCTGGCGAGCGAGATCCCCGAAGGCGAGGAGGCGCGGATTTCCGTCGCGGGCGCGCAGTCACAGCTCGCCGCCCCGCTGGTCCAGCCGCTCGCCCTGGTGCTGCACGAGCTGATGTCCAACGCCCGCCTGCACGGCGCGCTCGCCCAGGCAGGCGGCACGCTCAGCGTCGGCTGGACGCAACAGCCCGGGTCGCTCACGCTGGACTGGCGCGAGCACGGCGTGGCACTGGAGCGCGAGCCGCCCGAGCCGGGCTTCGGCCTGCGCACCCTCGTCGGCGTCATCAGGCAGCAGCTGCGCGGCGAGCTCACGACCGCCTGGACGAGCCCGGGCTTCAGCGCCCGGATCAGCGTGCCGGTGCCGGAGCCTGCCGCAGGCGGCGCGCCGTAGGAGATCGAACCAGACGCGGAAGAACGTGGCGGTCAGATCGGCCTCGGGTGCGAACAGATCCCAGGCGTGGCAGGTGCTGAACACATGCAGCTCGGTGGGCACCCGGCCTTCGATGAGCCGGGTCGCGTCGCACGTCTCGACCGTGGCGCCGGTGTCACCCGCCGCGACCGGCACCTGCTGCTCAGCCATGGCTGGGCGCGGGTGGCGACGAGATCGGACAGGTCGAAGATCCATCCGTCGGTCTTGGGCACCGCCGCGACGCCGCGGCGAGCTGCGGATCGTTGCGGTGGTACAGGCAGGCGCGTCCGGAGACATGGCTTTCTCCTCGCGGCAGAAGACGGCCGCTGCCGCAGGGTTCCGGCCTGGCCGCAGGCCCGGCAATGACGAGGCCCGCGATCACCGCGCAGCATGAACGATAGCCCGCGCGGGTCGCTGAGGCCGCTGCCCCGGCCACCTCGCCGCGTCGGATGGCGGGCGGGGGCCCGGCCAGTCGGGGGCGCCCCGCGGGAGCGGGGACCGTCTTCAGCACCCCGCTGGAAGCTCCTGGCGCAGCAGCGTCTCGGTGTCCGCCGGTCCGAGCCCGCGGCGTTGCGCCTCCGGTGTGGCGACGATCATCGCCGCCGCGGCGTTGGCGTAGGCCACCGCCTGGGAGAACGGTGCCCCGCCTGCCAGGCGTGCGGCGAGTGCGCCGATAAACGCATCACCCGCGCCATGGGTGCTGACCGGCGTGATCCGGTGTGGCGGCAACGCTCCGGTGCCCCCGGGACCGGAAAACGCGACACCTGCGCCGCCCGCTGTCACGATCACGCTTCGCACAACTCCGCAGAGGTGCCTGGCGGCACCGGTCGCGTCAGCGAGGCTGGCCACGTGGCAGGCGCCGAGCATCTCCGCCTCGATCGCATTGACCACGAGTATGTCGACGAGCCCGGCCAGGCCGGCGTCGAGCGGGCGGGCCGGTGCCGCGTTCAGGATGACCAGGGCTCCTTTGCCGCGCGCGGCCGCGGCGGCGGCACGGTTGGCCGTCTCCGGCACCTCGTTCTGCAGCACCAGGACGCCGCCCGCCGGCAGAAGCCGGCAGGCGGCCTCGACCTGTTCTGGCGCGAGCTCCTGGTTCGCGCCGGAGACGATCACCGCCGCATAGTCGCCCGAGCGTTCGGAGACGACCACGCTCATCCCCGACGCGCCGGCGGTCGTCGCGAGATGGGTGACGTCGACGCCGGCCTCGGCGAGATGGGCGCGCAGCCGGTCGCCGAACGCGTCCGCGCCGACGCATCCGGCCATCGCCACCGCGCCGCCATGACGGGCCGCCTCGACGGCCTGGTTGGCGCCCTTGCCGCCGCACTTGGTCAGGGACGCCGAGCCGGCGAGCGTCTCGCCCAGCATCGGCAGCCTGTCGCTGGTGACGATGATGTCGAGATGCAGGCTGCCGGCGACGAGGATCCGCGACTGCGTCATCGACCTATTTCTCCCGCCTGGCCTGCACGGACATGGTGGTGCGCTCTAGGTTGCGCTCGGCCTGCTCGAGACCCATCTGCGCGACCGCCGCGAAGACCGCGTCGAGCACTGTGAGCTGCGCCACGCGCGCCGCCGCGTTCTCGCCGAGCAGCGGCGATCCGCGCGCCGTCGAGCAGAGCACCAGGTCGGTGCTCTCGGTGAGCGGCGAGTGTGCGAAATTGGTGATCGCGATGGTCGTCGCACCGCGCCTGCCCGCCTCGCGCACGGCGTCGATCACCGTGCTGCTGCGGCCGGAGTGCGAGAAGGCGATGGCGACATCGCCGGCTTCGAGCAGTGACGCCGACATCAGCATCATGTGCGCGTCATCGTGGATTGCGGCGCGCAGGCCGATGCGCAGGAACTTGTGCGCCACGTCGCGTGCGATCTGCGCCGAGCCGCCGAGCCCGTACAGGTCGCGCCGGGGTGCGGCGTGGATCGCATGCGCCACCGCCTCGAACTGTGCGGTATCGACGATCCTCAGTGTCTCCTGCAGCGCCTGGATCGCGGTGTTGAACACCTTGGACAGGATGTCGGCCGCCTTGTCGGTGGGCGAGATCTCCTGGTGCAGCGAGGCGCTCGGCAGACGGTTGTAGGCACTGACCTGCTCGCGGAAGTCGCGGTAGCCGTCGAAGCCAAGCTTCTTCGCGGTCTTGACCACCATCGGATCGGACACGCCTGCGGCCGAGGCGATGCTGCGCAACGGGGTCGTGTGGTCGAACGAGGGCAGCAGGACCGCATCGACGATCCGGTTCTCCAGCGTGGTGAGCACCGGACGCATCATCCGCAGGCGCGCGCCGAGCGCGTAGGGATCTCCGGGCTCACTGCGCATCATCCGCCTCGCGTGAAACGATCCACCAGCATGGCGGCGATGATGATGATACCGGTGGCGAGGAGCTGGTAGAAGGCCTGCACGTCGAGCAGGGTCAGGCCGTCGCGCATGGCGCCGAGCACCAGCGCGCCGAACAGGGTGCCGACGATGCTGCCCTTGCCGCCCATCAGCGAGGCGCCGCCGATCGCCGCCGCGGCGATGGCGTCGAGCTCCCACAGATTGCCCAGGATCGGCTCCGCGGCCCCGAGCCGGCCGATCAGGATCATGCCGGCCACGAAGGCGAGCGACCCAGAGATCATGTAGGTCACGACCTTGGTCAGCACGATCGGCACCCCGGCGATGCGGGCCGCCTCCTCGTTGCCGCCGACCGCCAGGATGTACTCGCCGAGCGGCGTCTTGCGCAGGATGAACCAGAACAGGAGGGCAAGCAGGCCCACGATCACGACCGGCATGGGCAGCGGTCCGAGCTGGGCGGTGAACAAGGCGCGAAACCCGCCCGGCAGGCCGAGCACGGGATTGCCGCCGGTGAAGATGAGGGCCAGCGCGCGGTAGAGGCTGAGCGTGCCCAGCGTGACGATGAACGGCTGCAGGCCGGCGAGCGAGATCAGCAGGCCGTTTGCGGCGCCGCAGACCATGCCGATCAGCAGGCCGGCGGCGAAGGCGAGCGGCGAGGCGACACCCGAGGCCAGCATCGTCGCCGTGATCACCGCCGACAGGGCGGCCGTCGGTCCCACGGACAGATCGATGCCGCCCGAGATGATGACCAGCGTCATGCCGATCGCGACGCAGGCATTGATGCTCGATTGCTGGAGGATGTTGACCAGGTTGTGCGCTGAAAGGAACGACGGCGTCAGGATCGAGAAGATCACCGCGATCGCGATGAGGCCAAACAGCGTGCCCGCGTCGCGCAGATTGACCCGCAGCATCGGCGGCAGGAGCCGCCTCGACGCGGCAAGGGAGTTATCGCTGATCATGTCAGGCGGCTTCCTGGCTGGTGCGGTCGCGGGCGGCGTATTGCATGATGACGTCCTCGCTGAGCTCGCCGCGACCGAGCTCGGCGGTGATGCGTCCCTGGCGCATGACCAGGACGCGGTCGCTGATCTGCAGGATCTCGGGCAGCTCCGAGGACACGACGATCACCGCCTTGCCGTTGCGGGCGAGCTCGCGGATGACGCGGTAGATCTCCTGCTTGGCGCCGACGTCGACGCCGCGCGTCGGCTCGTCGAGCAGCAGCACCTCGACGCCGGCCAGCAGCCACCGCGCGATGATGATCTTCTGCTGGTTGCCGCCGCTGAACAGCCGGATCGGCCTGTCGAGCGCCATCGGCCGGAGCTGCAGCGACAGCAGCAGCTTCGTCACCTGCGCGCGCAGTCGCCGCCCTTCGATCCAGCCGCGACGGCTGAAGGAGGGCAGGGAGGTGAGCGACGCGTTCGACAGCGCATCGCGCAGCGGAACGATTCCCTCGCGTTTACGCTCCTCGGGCAGCAGCCCGATGCCGGCTCGGATCGCCTGGCGTACGCCTCCGGCCCGGACCTGTCTTCCGTGCACCAGGATCTCGCCCGAGTCCGGCCGTTCCAGCCCGGCCAGCAGATGCAGCAGCTCGGTGCGTCCGGCTCCCATCAGCCCGGCCACGCCGAGGATCTCGCCGTGACGCAGACGCAGGGAGACATCGCGCACCCGGTCCGACCAGTTCAGGCCGTGCGCCTCGAGCACGATTTCGTCGGTGGCGCGGCAGACCTGCGTCTCGACCGTGACCTCGCGGCCGACCATCATCGAGACGATGTCGCGTTCGGCGGTGCTCGCGACCTCGACGACGCCGATCCGCCTGCCGTCGCGCAGCACGGTGCCCCGATCGCACAGGCGACGGACCTCGTCGAGCTTGTGAGAGACATAGATGACGCTGACGCCGTCCGTGCGGAGCTGGCCGATCACCGCCACGAGCCGCTCGAACTCCGCCGGCATCAGGCTTGATGTCGGCTCGTCCATGGCGATGATCCTCGCCTCGAACAGCAGGGCGCGCGCGATCTCGACGATCTGGCGCTTGGCAACGCGCAGCTCGCCGATCGGCTGGTCCGGATCGATCGTCGAATCGAGGCGGGCGAGGCTCTGCACGGCGCGCCTGCGCATCTCGCCCCGGGCCAGCAGCGTCCGGGCGTGGGTCATCGGCCGGCCGAGGAACATGTTCTGCGCCACGGAAAGTCTCGGCACCTGCTGCAGTTCCTGGTGGATCATGGCGATCCCCGCCCGGCGCGAGGCGCCGAGCGAGTGGGCGAGGACGGGCTGGCCGTCGACCACGATCGAGCCCGCACTGGGCGCCACCACGCCCGACAGGATCTTGAGCAGCGTCGACTTGCCGGCGCCATTCTCGCCGAGTAGCGCGTGCACCTCGCCCGGCCCGACGCTGATCGAGACGTCCTCAAGCGCCACCACCCCGGGATAGCGCTTGGTGATGCCGCGCAGCTCGAGCCGCGGGGGCGGGACTGCGCCGGGTTCCGGCTGCATCGACATCGCGCTCACCGCGCCTGCGTTTCGTCCTGGATCAGCGCGGACTTCACGGCGTCGGTGCTGCCCAGGTAGCGCGACATGTTGTCCTTCGTGACCAGCGCCTGCGGCGTGACCACGACGCGCGGCACGCTCTGCCCGGCGACCAGGCGCTCGATCACGTCGAGCGCGATCTCGCCGGTCAGTTCGGGAAAGCTGTCGACCGTACCGGTCAGCTCGCCGGCCTTGATCGAGGTGAAGGCGTCGTTCGTCCCGTCGGTGCCGATCACCGCTGCCTTGCCAAGCAGTCCGGCCGCCTTGACCGCCTCGACCACGCCGAGCGCCATGGTGTCGTTGTTGCAGTAGAAGCCGACCAGGTCCGGATGCTGCTGCAGGATGGTGGTGGCCGCATCGTAGGATTGCTGGCGGTCCCAGTTGCCGGGGACGCTGGCCACGAGCGTGAAGCCGTGCGCCTGGGTGATCGTGCTGCGGAAGCCGGCGGTGCGCTGCACGGCGGCGAACACGCCCGCCTGCCCCTCGATGATCGCCACCTTGCCGCCGGCGGGGTGGTGGGCAATGAACCAGCGCGCGGCGCGCACGCCGTTGTCGCGCTGCACGTTGCCCACGAAATGCTGGATGGAGGGCACCACCGCATCGTCGACATCGACGACCGGGATCCCGGCCTTGGTGGCCTCGTCGATCGCCGGCTGCAGGTTGGCGTCGGTCTGCGGCGAGATGAGCAGCCCCCTGAAGCCGCCGCCGATCATGTTCTCCATGATCGAGAGCTGCCCGATCTGGTCGCTCTCACCCTGTGCTGCCTGCACCACCACGGTGCTGCCGGACGATCTGGCGCCGTTGCGGTAGCCGCTGGCGAGCAGGCGCCAGTACTCGTTGGTCAGCGTCTTGAGAACCCCGCCGTAGCGCTGCCCCTTGGCGTCGGGCGCCGGGCCGAGCTTGGCGGTGAGCTGCGACCAGTCGATCCGGCTCGGATCGGTGTCCGGGTTGAGCGGGGTTGCCGCCTGTGCCGAAGCGGGCAGCAGCAGGGCAAGCATCGCGCCTGCCGCGAGGAATGATCTCATCACGTTCTCCCTCTGAGCCGCCGATCTTGCTGTGCCGGCGGGTGCTGGTTCGTTGGCCGGTGCCGCGCGTGGCACCTCCGCCTCAGCTTTCGCGCGCGAACATGGCGCGCTGGACCATGCGCTGCGTGGCCACTGCGTCCTGGCGTCCGATCGCCTCCGAAAGCCCGTTGCTGCCGTCCAGCCGGTCGACGACCTCGATCATCTGCCGCACGGTCGCGATGTTCGCCTCGCATTCGGCGACGGGATCGAGGCCGGTGATGTCGGGGAAGGTGTCGAAATACAGCGCACCCGCGTAGCCGTCGCGCTTGATCTGGCGCAGCAGCTCGATCGTCTGCACCGAATGCACGGCGCCGACCATCAGCCCGTCATCGCGCTTGGCGTAGCCGTCATTGAGGTGGATGCCGAGCAGCCGGCTGTGCCTGGCGGCCATCGCCGCGGCGAAGGCCGGCTGCTCGTCGGCATAGAGTACGTGCGCCATGTCGAGCGTCACCCCGGTATTGGGCCGGTTGACCTCGCGCAGCGCGAGCAGCGTCGAGGCGATGTTGGGCAGCAGGCTGTAGGAGCGCGGCTCGTTGGGCTTGTACTCGATGCTGATCATGACGCCGGGATTGTGGTCGGCAGCCTCGCGGATGCCGGCGATCTCCATCTCCCAGGCGCGCGCGTAATCGAGCTGGAAGGCGTAGTCGAAGCCGTCCTGGCCCATCCACAGCGTCATCATCGGCGCGTCGCATTCCGCTGCCGCGTCGATCCCGCGCTTGGTCAGGTCGATCGCGGCGCGCCGGGTGGCCGGGTCCGGATGGGTGAAGGCACCAAGGCGGAACTCGGGGATGCTGTAGTAGCGCATCGCCACCCCGCTGATCTCGAGCCCCTCGGCGCGGATCTGCCGGGCGAGTTCGGCCGCCTTCGTGCCGGCAAGGTGATCGGGGTAGTTGAGGTCCAGCACCGTCAGGCCCCGCACCGTCGCGGCCCTCTGCACCATCTGCAGCGGCGTAGGTTTACCCGAGAGTCCATCCCAGAAAACTCCCGGGTTGGAGGCAAACGAGTTCAGGCGCGTCGCGAATGGAAGGTCCTGGAGAGCCATCGAGCGTTCTGTCCTCTTGGTGGCTTTACGCTTAGAAGCTTTACGGTAAACCGGCAAGTGGTAAAGTACCTGCAACATCGATCCGTCGGGACAGGCCGAGGTGGCTCCGGCACCGATCTCGCCGGCGATGCGTCGCTCATCCTGCTCGTCCTGGAGTGTTAGGGCATGCATGCCCGGCGGCAGGCACCCGGCGAACGCCATGCGCTCGCCGGGACGACCGCATTCGCGGCGGACGCGTCGGCGTCAGTCATGGATGGTCTTGCGATGGTCCGTTGTCGCGCAAACCCGCCAGCCTTCATCCTGCTTCCGACGATCCACGCAGCTGCGCGCGTCTCGCCCCCGGCTTGCCAAAACAGAACAAGACCAGTATGGTTATGTCATGGCAGCCAATACACGCATCGCTACCGCCGTGCAGATCCTCTGCGTCATCAGCTACCGAAACAACGTGGCCACCTCCGACGATATCGCGCAGAGCCTGCGCACCAACCCGGCCGTGGTGCGGCGACTGCTGAAGGACATGGAACGGGCCGGGTTCGTCTCGCTCCGCCCCGGCAAGGGCGGCGGCGTGCATCTCGTCACGCCCCCGGACAGCATCACGCTTGACCAAGTGTTCCGGGCCATCGAGACGGATGGGGCGATCTTCGCACTCCGGCCGGGCGGCAATCCGCGTTGCCCGGTGAACCGGGGCATGAAGCGCCTGCTGCCCCGCCTGTTCGAGCAGGTCGGCACCGCCGTCTCCGCCACCCTCGGCAAGACCACGATCGCCGACCTCATGGAAGATCTTGCCGATGCCCGATCGTAAGGCCGCACCGTCGCCTGGACCGATGGTGGCGGCAGCGCCGACCGGGTCGCCCGCGGTGTCGCTGGCCGCGCCGGCCAGGCGGTTCGCGCCCGCCTCACCGAACGGGGTCCTGGCGATCGTGCTGGCCGGCATCTGCCTCGCCAATCTCGACCTGTTCATTGTCAACGTCGCCCTGCCGGACATCGCGGCCAGCTTCGGCGGGGTCAGCCTCGGCGACCTGTCCTGGGTGCTGAACGGCTACGCCATCGCCTACGCGGCCCTGCTCGTCTTCTTCGGCCGCCTCGCCGAACGCCATCGCCGGGACTGGAGCTTCCTGTGTGGCGTCGCGCTGTTCACCCTGGCCTCGGCCGCGTGCGGGGCCGCCGGAAGCCTGACCGGGCTTGTGCTGTTCCGCATCGTCCAGGCCGCCGGCGCAGCGCTGATGACGCCGAGCTCGCTCGGCCTGCTGCTCGCCGTCTTTCCGCCCGCGCGGCGCAGCGCCGCCGTGCGCACCTGGGCGGCGATCGGCGGCTTCGCGGCAGCCCTGGGGCCGTTGCTCGGCGGCCTGCTCGTGCCGGTCAGCTGGCGGCTGATCTTCTGGGTCAACCTACCGCTCGGCCTGCTGGCGATCCTGGCGGGCGCGCTCAAGCTGCCGCGCATCCCGGGCCACGATGCGCCCCGGCCGCCCCTGTCGGCGGCGCTTCTCGTCACGCTCGGCATCGCCGCACTCGTGCTGGCCATCGTCAAGGTCAATGACTGGGGCTGGGAGTCGCCGGGTGTCGGCGCGTGCGTGTTGATCGCTGCGATCTGCATCGGCCTGTTCTGCCTCCACTGCGCGCGCCATGCGAACCCGTTCATCGAACCTGCCTTGTTCCGCATCCGCCCGTTCACAGGTGCCACGCTGATCATGGCGCCCTATTCCATCGCCTTCGGCGGCCTCGTGCTGTCGGTGGTGCTATGGGAGCAGACGGCATGGCACTGGTCGGCCATGCAGGCGGGCCTCACGATCACGCCAGGGCCCTTCATGGTGCCGGTCACCTCGCTCCTGCTCAGCGCCCGCCTGCAGCGACGGATCGGACCGGTGGGCGTGGTCTCGCTCGGCATCATCTCCTTCATGGCCAGCTTCGCGATCTTCGCACTCGCCCTCGGCCCGGCGCCCGACGCCGGCATGGTCGTGCTCGGGATGCTCCTTTCCGGCGTGGGCGTGGTCCTGACATTCCCGACGCTGATGGGGATCGGCACCTCGGCCCTGCCAGCCTCCTCCTTGTCGACCGGCTCGGCGATCATCAACATGACCCGGCAGGCCGCGATCGCAATCGGGGTCGCCATCCTCGTGGCGATCGTGGGCCTGGCCGCGACCCCGGAGGCGCGTCTCGCCGCCTTCAGGGCCGCCTGGTGGACGATGGCAGCCATCACCGCGCTCGGCTTCCTGCCGCTCGCCATGTTCATCCGTCCCGCCAGCGAGCGCGGCACGATCACCGCCTCATCGACCAGCTGACGGCCCGCACATGGACACACCCACACCTGCGCTCGACAATCCCCCTTGGGCGGCCCTCACCACGGCGCATCGAAGCCTGTCGCAGGGCGGGCCGCTCGCCGTGCGCTATGTGGCCGACGTGGCGCCGTTCGCGGCCGTGGCGGAGCGGAATGAGGCCTGCTTCGCGGCACTCGCCTCCCTGGTGCCGCCGCACGACCGGGTTGCCCTGCAGACGATCGACCGGCTCGTGCCGCCGCCGCCCTTCGTCGTCGAGATGCAGGCACCCCTGGTGCAGATGGTGCTGGACAGGGCGGCTGCGATCGGTCCGCCTGGCGAGCCTGCGCCTGTCGTGCTGGACGCTGTCGACGTGCCCGCGATGCTCGAACTGGCCGGCAGGACGCGGCCTGGTCCGTTCGGTCCGCGCACGATCGAGCTGGGCCACTATATCGGCATCCGCTCCGACGGCCGGCTGGCGGCCATGGCAGGCGAGCGCATGCGCTTCGGCCGCTTCGTCGAGATCAGCGCGGTCTGCACCGACCCGCTGTTCCGCGGCCGCGGGCTTGCCACCCTGCTGATGTCACACCTGGCGCGCCGCATCCAGGCGCAGGGAAGCCTCCCGTTCCTCCATGTCTTCGAGAGCAACGCCTCCGCGATCGCGCTCTACGAGCGGATGGGGTTCGCCAGGCGCCGCACCTTCGTCGTCACTGTGCTGCGTGTTGTAGCGACGGGCTGAGGGAGCTGTTCGTCTGGCCCGGGCGGGTGCCACTTCCCCGGGTCCCATCGGACAAAGTCTTCTTGCTTCTTTTCTCCAGAAAAAGAAGGACCCTTCCTCCCGGCCGCGCCCGCTCAGCCGTCCGTGTCGCGAAACTCTGCCGCCGCGTAGCCCTGCACGAACAGCAGGGCGCGCAGGTCGGCATGATTGACCTGGGCGGCCACGGCGGCGCGCACCACCGGCTTGGCGTGGAACGCCACCCCGAGCCCGGCATCGGCCAGCATCTCGAGGTCGTTGGCGCCGTCGCCGACGGCGAGGCTGTGTTCGCGCGCGAGGCCCAGGGACGCGGTGATCTCGCCCAGGATCCGCCGCTTGGCGCTGCGGCCGAGGATCGGCTCGCCCACCGTGCCGGTGAGCCGTCCGTCCGCTTCCTCGAGCCGGTTGGCGTGGTGCTCGTCGAAGCCGCAGGCGGCGGCGATGCGGCTGGTGAACCAGGTGAAGCCGCCCGACACCAGCACGCAGCGCGCGCCGTTCGCGCGCATGGTGCCGACCAGGGTGCGAGCCCCCGGTGTCAGCGCGGTTGCCGCCAGCGTGCGCTCCAGCGCCGCGACCGGCAGGCCGCGCAGCAGCGCCACGCGCTCGCGCAGTGCCGCCTCGAAGCCGATCTCGCCGTTCATGCTGCGCCGGGTGACGGCCGCGACGTGCTCGCCCACGCCGGCAAAGACGGCGAGTTCGTCGAGCGTCTCGCCCGTGACAACCGTGCTGTCCATGTCGGCGAGCAGCAGCCGCTTGCGCCGCGCGGACCTCGGGGTGATCAGCAGGTCGATCCCCGTCCGGCCGCCGGCCCGGATCGCGCCAGGGTCGGGCGCGGTCAGGCCGCATGCGATCTCGGCCGCCTCGCCGGGCGAAAGGATCCGCACCTCGCCGCCCTCGACCAGATCGCGCGCGCGGGCGATATCCGCCGCGGTCAGGCTGGTCGCCTCGCGTGACGCCACGACCGACAGGATGAAGCCAGGGGGCATGGGGCGGCTGTGGCAGGATCGGTGCGGTGAATCAAGAACCATCGACCGCCGGACTCGATGCGGAGCCGATCGGGGCGGCCCTGATCGTCGGCGGCCCGACCGCGAGCGGCAAGTCGGCACTCGCCCTGGCGCTCGCCCGGGCGCTGGACGGCACGGTGATCAACGCAGACTCGATGCAGGTCTATCGCGAGTTGCGGGTGCTCACCGCGCGTCCCACGACCGCCCAGGAGGCCGCAGCCCCGCATCGTCTCTACGGCGTGCGCCCGGCGGCCGAGCCGGGGGGTGCTGGCTGGTGGCGCGAGGCGGCGCTCGCGGCGATGGGCGAGGCCTGGGGGCAGGGGCGCCTGCCGATCCTGTGCGGCGGCACGGGGCTCTATTTCCGCGCCCTCACCGAAGGGCTGGCCGACATCCCCGATCCGGGCGCGCCAGCGCGCAGCGAGGCACGGGCACTGCTCGACCGGTTGGGACCAGCCGGGCTGCACCGGCATCTCGCCGGTCTCGACCCCGAGAGTGCCGGCATGCTGCGCCCGAGCGACGGGCAGCGCCTGGCGCGCGCCTGGGAGGTACTGGCCGGCACCGGGCGCGGCCTGGCCGCCTGGCAGCGCGACCCGGTGTCCCGACCGGTCCCGGCCCGCTTTACGGCCCTGCGCCTGGCACCGCCGCGCGAGGCGCTGCGCGCGGCGGTGGCCGATCGCTTCGGACAGATGCTCGCCGCCGGCGCGCTCGACGAGGTGCGCGGCCTGCTCGCCCTCGGCCTGCCCCCTGGGCTGCCGGCGATGCGCGCCCTTGGCGTGGCCCCGCTCGCGGCTCACCTGCGCGGCGAGTTGAGCCTGGACGCGGCCGCCGAGCGCGCCGTCGCCGGCCAGCGCCAGTACCTCAAGCGCCAGGCCACCTGGTTCGCCCACCATCCGTTGGCTCCCGAGGCGCGCACCCTTACAATAACAACGCGCATAGCAGGTATGACGCAATTTCCAGAAAGCGAATGGCAGAGAATCTTGTCATTCATTGGAAACGTGCGTTGACGCAGCCTGCTGGACTCGTCCATAAGGCCCCACCCGCCGGCTTTGGCGGGCTCGCCCGCAACCCGAACCGCCCCGCGCGCCTGGACCCTGAGCCGATGTCGGCGGAGGGCCCGGATCGGCAGGAGGGGAGCAGATCATGGACGCCACGACCCACACCACCGACCGCTGCGACGACGACCGCCGGCCTGCCGATCAGTTGACTGCCGATCCGCTGCCCGCCGGGCTCAACGGCGCGGAGGTGCTGCTCCGCGTGCTCGTCGATCAGGGTGTGGAGACCATCTTCGGCTATCCCGGCGGCGCGGTGCTGCCGATCTATGACGCCTTGTTCCGGCAAAACTCCATCCGCCACATCCTGGTCCGCCACGAGCAGGCCGCCGTGCATGCGGCGGAAGGCTATGCCCGCTCGACCGGCCGCGTCGGCGTGGTGCTGGTGACCAGTGGGCCGGGGGCGACCAACGCGGTGACCGGGCTGGTCGACGCGCTGATGGACAGCGTGCCGGTGGTCTGCCTCACCGGCCAGGTGCCGACCCACCTGATCGGCAACGACGCCTTCCAGGAGGCCGACACCACCGGCATCACCCGCCCGGCGACCAAGCACAACTACCTGGTCAAGCGTGCCGGTGACCTGGCGCGCGTGCTGCACGAGGCGTTCTATGTGGCCAGCGCCGGGCGCCCGGGCCCGGTGGTCGTCGACCTGCCCAAGGACATCATGGTGGGTCCGGCCCCGTATGCGCCCGCCAGCCGGTCGCCGCACCGCTCCTACCGCCCGCTGGTCGATCCGGCGGACGCCGCCATCGAGGCGGCGGTCGGGCTGATGAAGCAGGCCCGCCGGCCGCTGTTCTACACCGGAGGCGGCGTGATCAATGCGGGCCCGGCCGCGTCGGAGCTGCTGCGCCGCCTGGTGCGCGCGACGGGATTCCCCTGCACCTCGACCCTGATGGGACTCGGTGCCTACCCGTCGAGCGACCCGCAGTTCCTCGGCATGCTCGGCATGCACGGCACCGCCGAGGCCAATCTCGCCACCCATGGCTGCGACCTGCTGATCAATGTCGGTGCCCGCTTCGACGACCGGGTGACCGGCCGGCTCGACGCCTTCTCGCCCGGCTCGCGCAAGATCCACATCGACATCGATCCGTCCTCGGTGAACAAGATCGTCCCCGTCGATGTCCCGGTGATCGGTGACGCGGGCCGCGCGCTGGAGCGTCTGCTCGCCGCCTGGCAGGCCGATCAGGCCCGCCCCGACCGCGAGGCGCTGGCCGGCTGGTGGCGGCAGATCGATGCCTGGCGCGCCATCGGCAGCCTCAATTTCACCCAGGACCGGCACGCGGATGCGGTCATCAAGCCGCAGCACGCGGTCCGCCGCCTCTACGAGCTGACCCGGGAGAGCGGCCGCGACGTGTTCGTCACCACCGAGGTGGGCCAGCACCAGATGTGGGCCGCCCAGCATTTCGGCTTCGACCAGCCCAACCGCTGGATGACCAGCGGCGGCCTGGGCACCATGGGCTACGGCCTGCCGGCCGCGGTCGGCGTGCAGGTCGGCAACCCCGACGCCCTGGTCATCGACATTGCCGGCGAGGCCAGCACGTTGATGAACATCCAGGAGCTGGGCACGATCTGCCAGTATCGCCTGCCGGTGAAGCTGTTCATCCTCAACAACCGCTACATGGGCATGGTCCGCCAATGGCAGGAGCTGCTGCACGGCAGCCGCTATTCGGAAAGCTACAGCGAGGCGCTGCCGGATTTCGTCAAGCTCGCCGAAAGCTTCCACGGCACCGGCATGCGCGCGACGAGGCTGGGCGAGCTCGACGACGTGATCCGCGCCATGCTCGCCCATGACGGGCCGGTGATCGCCGACATCGCGGTGGACGAGGCGGAGAACTGCTACCCGATGATCCCGTCGGGGGCCGCGCACAACGAGATGATCCTCGGCCCCGACCAGAGCGAGCGCGCGGCGCGGATCACGGACGAGGGCATGATGCTGGTCTGACCGGCCCGGTCGGGAACGTTGCTGGAAGCACCGATGAGTATCCAGGAAGACGCACAGATCACGGCCGTGATCTCGGTGCTGGTCGAGAACGAGGCCGGCGTGCTGGCCCGCGTCATCGGCCTGTTCTCCGGCCGCGGCTACAACATCGAGAGCCTTACCGTGGCGCCGGTCGAGGATTCCCGCGCCCGCTCGCGCATCAACATCGTCACCTCCGGCACGCCGATGGTCATCGAGCAGATCAAGGCGCTGCTCGACCGGCTGGTGCCGGTGCATCGCGTGGCCGACCTGACCCGCGAAGGCCCGCACGTCGCGCGCGAGATGGCGCTGGTCAAGGTGGTCTCCACCGGCGAGCTGCGCTCGGAGGCGCTGCGCATCGCCGACGCGTTCCGCGCCCGCGTGGTCGACACCACCACCGGCAGCTTCGTCTTCGAGCTGACCGGTGCCACCGACAAGCTCGACGCGTTCATCGAGCTGATGCGCCCGCTCGGCCTGGTCGAGATCTCGCGCACCGGTGTTGCAGCACTCGCGCGCGGCCCGCATACCATCTGACAAGACAACCGAGGAGCAGGACAGCCCAATGCGCGTCTATTACGACACCGACGCCGACGTGAACCTCATCAAGTCGAAGAAGGTGGCGATCGTCGGCTATGGCAGCCAGGGCCACGCCCATGCCAACAACCTCAAGGAAAGCGGCGTGGGCGAGCTGGTGGTGGCACTCCGCCCCGGCTCGGCCGGCATCGCCAAGGCCGAGGCGGCGGGCCTGCGGGTGATGCCGCCGTCCGAGGCCGCGGCCTGGGCCGACGTGGTGATGATCCTGACGCCGGACGAGCTGCAGGGCGATCTCTACGAGCAGCACCTGGCCGCCAACCTCCGCCAGGGCGCCGCCATCGCCTTCGCGCACGGGCTGTGCATCCATTTCCGGGTCATCGAGCCGCGCCCGGATCTCGATGTGTTCATGATCGCGCCCAAGGGGCCCGGCCACACCGTGCGCTCCGAATACCAGCGTGGCGGCGGCGTGCCCTGCCTGGTGGCGGTGGCGCAGAACCCGTCGGGCAACGCGCTCGACCTTGCGCTCTCCTATGCCAGCGCCATCGGCGGCGGCCGTGCCGGGGTCATCGAGACCAGCTTCAAGGAGGAGGTCGAGACCGACCTGTTCGGCGAGCAGACCGTGCTGTGCGGCGGCCTCGTCGAGCTGATCCGGGCTGGCTACGAGACGCTGGTCGAGGGCGGCTATGCCCCCGAGATGGCCTATTTCGAGTGCCTGCACGAGGTGAAGCTGATCGTCGACCTCATCTACGAGGGCGGCATCGCCAACATGAACTACTCGATCAGCAACACCGCCGAGTACGGCGAATATGTCACCGGCCCGCGCATCATCACCCCTGAGACCAAGGCCGAGATGAAGCGTGTGCTCACCGACATCCAGAGCGGCACCTTCACCCGCAACTGGCTGCTCGAGAACAAGGTGGGGCAGGTCGGCTTCAAGGCCATGCGCGCCCGCAATGCCGCGCACGACATCGAGGTGGTGGGCGAGAAGCTGCGCGCCATGATGCCGTGGATCGGCAAGAACGCCCTGGTCGACAAGACCCGGAACTGACCTGACGGCGGTCCAGGCGCCACGCGGCTACGGGGTGCGGGTGCCGCCCCGCGCTCCATCCGATAACACGAAAACGGCCGGCCCAGAGGGGCCGGCCGCTTCGATCCGGTAGCCGCTGGCCCTGATCAGGCCGCGGTCGAACGCGTCATCGTCCAGTGCGGATGCATGGGCGGCTGGGGCTCCTCTTCCCCGCGCGCCTTGACGATCTCGAACCCGGCCCGGCGCAGCGAGCGGATGGCGAAAAGGTCGAGCGTCGGCACGGCGTCGCGGATCTCGCTGAGATCCTTGTAGTCCAGTGTGCTGGTCGGGTTCGCAGTCATAACGAGACGTATCTCCGGCAGACATCTTGGTGGAGGGTGCAGCTCACTCTACTCGGCCAATCCTCAAGGCGGCGTAAACGCCTCCAAAATACCGGCCGATTCTCACGCGCTGAAACATCCCTCGAACCTCGTGCGGGTTCAACACCAATGTGGGACGGCTGTTCGTCGCCGCCTCATCAAATGGACGTAAGAGTATCCTCCAGCCGCCGCCAGTCCGCCTCGGCACCTGGCAGCCCGAAGCGAAGCAGGCGGGGGTCGTGGCTGAAGCCCCGCACCAGGATGCCGCTGCGGCCCAGCCGCCCGCGCAGCGCAGACGCGTCAGGGCTGGCATAAAGCCGGAACAGTCTTGTGCCGCCGATCAGCGCCAGGCCGCGGGTACCAGCCAGCCAATCAAGCCGCCTCGCCGCCTCGGCGAGCCTCGCCATGCTGGCCGCCCGCCAGGCGGAGTCGGGCAGGGCGGCAAGTCCGGCTGCGAGTGCCGGGCTGGAGACCGCCCACGGGCCGAGCGCCGCGCGCACCAGCCCACCCAGAGCCGCCTCGGCCAGCAGGAAGCCGAGCCGCAATCCGGCCAGCCCATAGCTCTTGCCGAACGAGCGCAGCAGCACGAGCCCGCCGTGCGGCAGGGCGGGCGCCAGCCCGGGATCAGGCTGCTCGAGATCGGCGAATGCCTCGTCGACCAGCAGCCATCCACCCGCCGCCGCCATGCGTCCGGCCAGCGCCAGCAGGGTGGGCGCGGGCAGCAGGCGGCCGTCGGGGTTGTTCGGGTTGCACAGCACCGCCGCCCCGCCGCGCGACACAGCGAGCCGTGCGAACTCCGCCGGATCCGCCACCAGCAGCGTGTCCACGCCGGCTGACTGCCAGGCCCGCGCATGTTCGCCGTAGGTGGGGGCGAGCACCGTGGCCCGTGCCGGGCGCAGCAGGTGGGGCAGCAGGCTGATCAGGATCTGCGTCCCCGGTGCCGCCACCACCAGCCCGGGGTCGCGGCAGCCATAGGCCTGCGCCGCCGCTTCCTCCAGTGTGGCCAGATCGTCCGGTTCAGGCAGGCGGGCGCCGAGCGCCGGATCCGCCGGCAGTAGCCGGTAGGGCGAGGGATTGATGCCGGTCGACAGGTCGAGGAACGGGCGGGGTGCCTCGGGGTAGAGCCGCGCCGCCTCGATCAGCGAGCCGCCATGTGCGATGGGCTGTGCCGCCGCCCGACCGCCGGACACACGCTCAGCCATGCAGACCGCCTGCCTCGCCCTGCTGCTCGAAGCCCTGCTCGGCTACCCCGCGTGGCTCTACGGCCGCGTCCGGCACCCGGTGGTGTGGATCGGCACGCTGATCGACACACTGGAGCGCCGGCTCAACCGGCCGGCCGGCACCACACGCAGCCGCGGCGCGCTGGCCCTGGCCCTGGCCCTCGCCCTGCCGACGGGCCTCGCGCTGCTGCTGGGCGCGGGCCTGCGCCGCCTGCTGCCGCCCCGCGCGGCCCGCCTGGTCCTCGCCCTGCTGGCCAGCACCCTGCTCGCCCAGCGCAGCCTGCACCACCATGTGCGCGACGTGGGCTGCGCCCTGCGCGCGGGCGGCATCGGGCCGGCGCGGACCAGCCTCGCCCGGATCGTCGGCCGCGAGACGGCCGAGCTCGACGAGCCGGCGGTGCTGCGGGCGGCGATCGAGAGCCTGGCCGAGAACTTCTCCGACGGCGTCGTGGCACCGGCCTTGTGGTGCGCCCTGCTCGGCCTGCCCGGCATCACCCTCTACAAGGCGCTCAACACCGCCGACAGCATGATCGGCCACCGCTCGCCCCGCTTGCGGCAGTTCGGCTGGGCGGCCGCGCGCCTCGACGACCTGGCCAACCTGCCGGCCGCACGCCTGTCCGCGTTGTGGCTGGCGCTGGCCGCGGGGAGCCGCGCCCCGGGGATCCTGCGCATCGCCATCCGCCACGCGCCCCGGCACCGCTCGCCCAACGCCGGCTGGCCGGAGGCTGCGATGGCGGCAGCCCTCGGCCTGCGCCTCGGCGGCCCGCGCCGCTATGCGGACGAGCTGGTCGATGATGGCTGGCTCGGCTCCGGCACGCCCGACGCGCGCCCGGCCGATCTCGATCGCGCGCTCGCCCTCTACCGCCGCGCCTGCGTGCTCCAGCTCGCCGCTTGCGCGGCGCTGGCCTGGTGGCGGCACTCCGGCCTTGCGGCTCACCGCGCCGCGTCCAGCAATGCGTCGATCGCCAGATGCGCCTCGAGATGAACGGCAAGCTCGTCCAGCGCCACCTCGACGCGATCCGCATGATGCGCCGCCGTGATCGTGCGGCCGAGTGCGCCCAGCAGGCGGGATCTCGCAGCGCCTTCGCCGAACAACCCGTGCAGGTAGCAGCCGGCGACCAGCCCGTCGGCCGAGACCGCCCCGTCCGTCCGCCCGTCCGCAAGGCGCAGCATCGGCCGCGCCAGGTCCGGCCCCTCGGTCACACCCAGATGCATCTCGTAGCCGGCCACCGGCTCGCCGCCCTCGGCCAGCACGCCGCGCACCGCGGCCAGCCGCTTGCCCGGTGCGAGTGTCGTGCGCAGCGCGAGCAGCCCCAGCCCGGCGCAGCCGCCGGGCGCGCCTTCCAGGCCGAGCGGATCCTCGATGCTCTCGCCCAGCATCTGGTAGCCGCCGCACAGCCCGAGAATGCGCCCGCCCTGCCGGCGATGGGCTAGCAGGTCGATGTCCCAGCCCTGCGCGCGCAACGCCGCGAGGTCGGCGATCGTGGCCTTCGAGCCCGGCAGGATCGCCAGCGCGCAGTCGCGCGGCAGCGGCCGGCCGGGCGGCACCAGGACCAGCGACAGGCCCGGCTCGGCGCGCAGCGGGTCGAGATCGTCATGGTTGGCGATGTGCGGCAGCAGCGGCACCGCAACCCGCAGCGCGCCGCCGCCGCTCGTGCCCGGCGCCAGGTCGGCCGTGTCCTCGGCCGGCAGGGTGCGCACCGCGTCGAGGTGCGGCACCAGCCCGAAATCCCGCCAACCGGTGCGCGCGGCGATCATCCGCATGCCGCTGGCGAACAGGCTCGCGTCGCCGCGCATGCGGTTGACGATGAAGCCGGTAACGAGCGCCGCGTCGCCGGGGTCGAGCACGGCGTGCGTGCCGACCAGGCTCGCGATCACCCCGCCGCGGTCGATATCGCCCACCACCACCACCGGCACCCCGGCTGCCCGGGCAAAGCCCATGTTGGCGAGGTCGCCCGGTCGCAGGTTGATCTCCGAGGCACTGCCGGCCCCCTCGACCAGCACGATGTCGGCCTCGGCCCGCAGCGTGGCGAAACTGTCCAGCACCTCGCCGAGCAGGTGGGGCTTCATCGCCTGGAACTCGCGCGCCCGCACGGCACAGCGCACCGCGCCGCGCACCACGAGCTGCGCGCCGGTCTCGCCCTGCGGCTTGAGCAGGACAGGGTTCATGTGCAGGCTGGCCGGCACCCGGCAGGCGAGCGCCTGCAGGGCCTGGGCGCGGCCGATCTCGCCGCCGTCGCCGGTCACGGCGGCGTTGTTCGACATGTTCTGCGGCTTGAACGGACGCACGCGCAGACCCCGCCGGGTCAGCGCCCGGGCCAGGCCCGCCACCAGCGTCGACTTGCCCACCGAGGAGCCCGTGCCCTGCAGCATCAAGGTGCGAGCGGGCAGGGGCATCAGAACTCGATCCCCTCCTGCGCCTTCACCCCTGAGCCGAAATGATGCCGCACCGCTCCCATCTCGGTCACCAGGTCGGCCGCCTCGACCAGGCCCGGCTTCGCGTTGCGCCCGGTGACCACCACATGCTGCATCGCCGGCCGGCCAGCCAGCGCCGCCAGCACCGCGTCCAGGGCCAGGTAGTCGTAGCGCAGCGCGATGTTGAGCTCGTCGAGCACCACCAGCCCGATCTCCGGGCGCGCCAGGAGCCCGCGCGCCACCTCCCAGGCAGCGGCGCAGGCGGCGACGTCGCGCGCCCGGTCCTGGGTCTCCCAGGTGAAGCCCTCGCCCATCGTATGCCACTCGACCAGCTCCGGGTGGCGGGCGAAGAACAGCCGCTCGCCGGTCTCCCAGCCGCCCTTGATGAACTGCACGATGCCGACCCGCTGGCCGCGCCCGACGGCACGCAGCGCCAGCCCCATCGCCGCCGTGGTCTTGCCCTTGCCCGGGCCCGTATGGACCAGCAGCAGCCCCTTCTCGACCGTCTTGCCGGCGACCTCGGCGTCCTGCACCGCCTTGCGCTTGGCCATCCTGGCGCGATGGCGCTGCTCCTCGTCCGCCCCGCTCAACGAGCCTGCTCCCCTTTCAGCACCAGCGGCAGTCCGGCCGCCATCAGCACCACGCGGGCCGCGCGCGCCGCCAGACGCTGGTGCAGCAGCCCGGCCTCGTCGCGGAACCGCCGCGCCAGCGCATTGTCCGGCACGATCCCCAGGCCCACCTCGTTGCCGACCAGCACGGTGGCTGCCCGCCGCCGCGCCAGCGCCGCCTCCAGCGCCGCGATCCCTGCTGCCACGTCGTGCTCGCCCAGCATCAGGTTGGCGAGCCACAGCGTGAGGCAGTCGACCAGAACCGGCCGGTCGCCGGCCCGCGCCAGCGCGTCGGCGAGATCGAGCGGCACCTCGATCGTCTCCCAGGCCGGCCCGCGCTCCGCCCGATGGCGGGCGATGCGCAGCGCCATCTCCCCGTCGCCCGCCGAGCCGGTCGCGACATAGACCAGGCTTCCCGGGCCCGCCTCTGGCCGGGCGCCGGCAAGCAGCGCCTGAGCGTACCGGCTCTTGCCGGAGCGTGCGCCGCCCAGCACCAGGGTGAGGTGGGCGATCTCGTTGGGGGAGGGGCTCAGGGACGCACCTTTGACGCTGCCGACAGCCAGGGCATAGCCTCCCCCGCCACCGCGATCCACCGCCGCCGGAGCCGCCCGCCGCCCGATGACCACGCTCGATGTCTGCATCACCTGCCGCGACGGCGAAGGCGGCCGCCTGCACGACAGGCTCGCTGGCCTGCTCGCCGCGGACGAGGAGCGGGCGGTGGAGCTGCGCGCGGCGAGATGCCTGGCCAATTGCGAGCATGGCTGCTCGGCCTCGTTGGCTGCGGCCGGCAAATGGAGCTACCTGCTTGGCGGCCTGACTCCCGACCTGGCCCCCGACCTGCTCACCTACGCCCGCAGCTTCGCCGCCTCGGCCAGCGGCGTCGTCATGCCCTCGCGCCGCCCCGCCTCGCTCGCCACGATCGTCCACGGCCGCATCCCGCCGCTGGCGCAACAGGAGCCGTCATGACCCCGATCCCCGCCACGATCGTCACCGGCTTCCTCGGCGCGGGCAAGACCACGCTGCTGCGCCACCTGCTCACCCATGCCGGCGGCAGGCGCATCGCCATCATCGTCAACGAGTTCGGCGAGCTCGGCATCGACGGCGAGACCCTGCGCAGTTGCGGCATCCCCGGCTGCTCGGATGACGACGTGATCGAGCTGGCCAATGGCTGCCTGTGCTGCACCGTGGCCGACGATTTCGTGCCGACCATGGAACGCCTGCTGGAACGCCCAGAGCCTCCCGAGCACATCGTCATCGAGACCTCGGGGCTGGCGCTGCCCAAGCCGCTGCTGCGCGCCTTCAACTGGCCCTCGGTGCGCACCAGGCTGACCGTCGACGGGGTGATCACAGTGCTCGACAGCCCGGCGGTGGCCGACGGGCGCTTCGCCGACGACCCGGAAGCGGTCGCCGCCGCACGCGCGGCCGACCCGTCGCTCGACCACGACAACCCGCTCGCCGAACTCTACGAGGACCAGCTCAACTGCGCCGACCTCGTGGTGCTCAACAAGGCCGACCTCATGACGCCCGGCGCGCTGGCAGCGCTCAGGGAGGAGGTGACGGCCGCGGTGCCGCGCGCGGTCAAGCTCGTCGAGGCGAGCGAAGGCAGGCTCGACCCCGCCGTGCTGCTCGGCATCGGGGCGCGCGCCGAGGCCGATCTCGACCGCCGCCCGTCGCACCACGACGACGAGTCGGACCACGAGCACGACGATTTCACCAGCTTCGTCCTCCAGTTCGGCGAGGTGTCCGATGCCACGCTGCTCGCCGACGCGCTGGCCACCGTCACCGCGCGCTACGACATCCTGCGCGTCAAGGGCTTCGCCGCGGTCAGTGGCAAGCCGATGCGGCTGGCCGTGCAGGGTGTCGGCGCCCGCCTCGGCCAGCGCTACGACCGCCCGTTCGGCCCCGGCGAGGCACGGCGCACGGCCCTGGTGGTGATCGGCCGCCGCGGCCTGCCGCGCGAGGCGGTCGAGGCGGCCCTGCGCGAGCGGCTGCTGGTCGCCGCATGACGAAGCACGCCTGATGCATCTGCTGCTGCGCGAGCGGCGGACGCTGGACGAGGCCGAGCCGGCCGTCGAGCCGGAGATCGAGCCGGCCGATCTCGTCCTGCTGTCCTTCTCCGAGGCCGACCTCGCGGTCTGGGCCGCCGCCTGGGAGGCCGGGAGCGACGTTGGGTGCGGGCATGGGCGCGACGGCGGGCCGCCCCTGGCCTCAACCGCCGCAGCGACCGCGACTGCCACCCTGGGCCTCGGCCGGCTCGGCCGGCTGCGACACCCGATGTCCGTCGACCTGCTGGTCGAGCGCGTCATTCCCCGTGCCCGCCTCGTCCTGGTCCGCCTGCTCGGCGGCATCGAGGCCTGGCGCTACGGCGTCGACGAGACCGCCGCCTGCTGCGCGCGTCTCGGCATCCCGTTCGTCCTGCTGCCCGGCGAGGCTGGCGCCGCTGCGTCGCTGGCCGCCCGCTCCTCCGTGGGGCAGACCGCCTGGTCGCGCCTCGAGGGCTTCCTGCGCGAGCCCGGCCCGGACAATGTCGCCAGCGCCCTGCGCCTGTGCCTGCATCTCGCCGGCCTCGGCCCCGACGACGGCGCGCAGCCCCGCGCGCTGCCGCAGGCCGGCATGCTCGATCTCGGCCTCGATCCGGCGCCCGCCGCTCTGCCGGCCGCCCTCATCATCTTCTACCGCTCGCACCTGGTCTCGGACGACATCGCTCCGGTCCGCGCGCTGGCCGCTTCGCTGGCCGAACGCGGCCTCGCCCCGCACGCGCTCTATGTCAGCAGCCTGCGCGCGCCGGACGCCCAGGCGCTGATCGCCGCGACGATCGCGCGCGTGAGCCCGGCCGTCATCCTCAACGCGACCGCCTTTGCCGCCCCGATCCCCGGCGTCGAGGTGCCGGTCCTGCAGCTCGTCCTGGCCGGCTCGACGCAGAGCGCCTGGGCGGAAAGCTCGCGTGGCCTGTCGCAGACCGACCTTGCCATGCAGGTCGTGCTGCCCGAACTGCAGGGGCGGCTGCTCACCGGCGCGATCTCCTTCAAGCACGACACGCCCCCGGCCGGCCGGCTCGGCTTCCGCCGCACGATCAACGCCCCGCACCCCGCCGGCGTGGCGCTCGCCGCCGACCGCGCGGCCGCCTGGGCGCGGCTTGCCGCCACGCCGCGCGGCGGGCGTCGCCTGGCGCTCATCCTGTCCGACTATCCGGGTGTGGCAGGCGAGGCGGGCCACGCGGTCGGGCTGGACAGTTTCGCGAGCCTCGGTGCCATCCTCGCCGACCTCGCGGCCGGCGGCTACGCGGTGGACGCGCCGCCGGCGGACCTCGCCCGCCTGCTCACCGACGCCCCGCCCGCGCCGATCCTGCCGCTCGCCGACTACCACCGCCTGCTCTGCTCCCTGCCCGGGGCTGCCCGGGCGCGGCTGTTCGCCGCCTGGGGGCCGGCTGACGCCGACCCGGATGTGGTGGAGGGCTGCTTCACCCTGCGCCACCTGCGGCTCGGCTCGGCCGTGGTGGCGCTGCAGCCCGATCGTGGCGGGGGACCGGACCGCAAATCGCTCTACCACGACCCCGACCGGCCGCCCCGGCACGGGTTCGTCGCCGCCTATCTCTGGCTGCGGGAGTACCGGCGGATCCACGCCCTGGTCCATGTCGGCACGCATGGCTGCCTCGAATGGCTGCCCGGCAAGGCCACGGCGCAATCGGCGGAATGCTGGCCGGTGCTGCTCGTAAGCGGCCTGCCGGTGCTCTACCCGTTCATCGTCAACAACCCCGGCGAGGCGGCCGTCGCCCGCCGCCGGCTGGGTGCGGTCACCATCGGCCACCTGACCCCGCCGATGCGCCGTGCGGGCGAACTGCTGGACGCCCACCACCCGCTGCGCGCGCTCGAGCGGTTGATCGACGACTTCGCCAGCGCCGATGGCCTCGATTGCCGCCGCACCGCCACGCTGCGCCGCGAGATCCTGGCCCGCGCCGGCGATCTCGGCCTGCTGACCGAAAGTGGCGCCTTGACCGACAGCGGCGCCCTGGCCGGCAGCGAGGACGAGGCGCTGGCCCGGCTCGATGCCTGGCTGTGCGACGTGAAGGACCTGCAACTGCGCTGCGGCCTGCATGTGTTCGGCCGCCCCGCTCCCGGCCGCGACGCGCTGCTCGGCGCCATGCTGGAGGCGGTCACGCCGGCCGACACCGCCCTGCTTGCAGCCCCGCTCGGCCCCCCGCTGGCCGCCGAGCTGGCCGGCCGGCTCGACGCCTCGCCGGCGGCCGAGAGTGCCGCCCTGTTGACTGGCCTCGACGGCGGGTTCGTCGCCGCGGGGCCGGCCGGCGCACCGACCCGCGGCCGGCCCGACGTGCTGCCCACCGGGCGCAATCTCTGCGCGATCGACCCGCGTACCGTGCCGACGCGCGGCGCCATGCAGCTCGCCACCCGCCTCGCCGCCACCCTGCTCGACCGCCATCGCCAGGAGCAGGGCGACTGGCTGCGCAGCCTGGTGGTCGATCTGTGGGGCAGCACGTCGCTGCGCACCGGCGGCGAGGATCTCGGCCTGGCCTTCGTGCTGATGGGCGTCGAGCCGCTCTGGGACGAGGCCTCCGGCAGGGTGCGCGGCGTGGCGGTCCTGCCGCAGGCCATGCTCGACCGGCCGCGTGTCGACGTGACCCTGCGCGTGTCCGGCCTGTTCCGTGACCTGTTCGCCGACCAGATGCGCCTGTTCGACGAGGCGGTGCGCCTGGTGGCCGCCCGCGAGGGCGAGGACCCCGCACTCAATCCCCTGGCGGCCTCGGGCGAGCTGCGCCCGCTGCGCCTGTTCGGCCCGCCGCCCGGCGCCTACGGGGCGGGCGAGGCGGCGTTCGACCTCTCTCGAACCGGCGAGGCGCTGGGCCGCGACTACCTTGCCGCGTCCCGGCAGGCCTATGCCGGCTCGGAGGCAGCCGAGGACGCCGAGGCGGGCGAGGAAGCCGGGGCGGGCGAGGGCACCTTCGCCGGCCGGGTGGCGGCCAGCCAGGCCCTGGTGCATCTCCAGGACCATGCCGAGACCGACCTGCTCGACAGCCCCGACTACGCGCTGCACGAGGGCGGCTTCGCCGCGGCGGCAACCCTGCTCGACGGCTGCCCGGTGATCTACCACGCCGATTCGAGCCGCCCCGAGCGCCTGGTGCTGCGCACCGCTGGCGGCGAGATCAGGCGCGTGGTGCGCGGGCGCCTGGCCAACCCGGCCTGGATCGCCACCATGCGCCCGCACGGCTACCGGGGTGCTGCCGAGATCGCCCGCGGCCTGTCCGTGCTCGATGCCTGGGCGCGCACCCTGCCCGAGCGGTTCGATGCGCAGTACGGCCTGGTCTTCGCCGCGACGCTCGGCTGCGAGCAGACCGACAGCTTCCTCCGCCAGGCCAACCCCGAGGCCTGGTCGCGCATGCGCCAGGTGTTCGCCGCCGCCCGCGAGGCCGGCCGCTGGCACCCGGCCAGCAACAGCGTGATCCTGCTGCTGGACCGGCCCACGCCATGACCCTGCCGGAGGCGACGGACGGGCTGTCCCGCTGCCGCTGGGCCGGCAGCGACCCGCTCTATTGCCGCTACCATGACGAGGAATGGGGCGTGCCGCAGCGCGACCCGCGCCTGTTGTGGGAGACGCTGATGCTGGAAGGCTTCCAGGCCGGCCTGTCCTGGATCACCATCCTGCGCCGCCGCGAGGCGTTCCGCGTCGCTTTCGCCGGCTTCGACCCCGAACGGGTTGCCCGCTTCGGCGAAGCGGACATCGCGCGCCTCTTGGCCGACAGCGCCATCATCCGCTCGCGCGCCAAGATCGAGGCGACGATCGGCGGCGCCCGCGCCTGGCTCGCCATGCGCGAGGCCGGCGAGGAGTTCGGCGGGTTCCTGTGGAGCTTCGTCGGCGGCGAGCCCGTGGTCGGCGGCTGGCGCCACGAGTCCGAACTGGCCGCCGAGACGGAGCTGTCGCGGCGCCTCTCGCGCGTGCTCAAGCAGCGTGGCTTCAAGTTCGTGGGCCCGGTGATCACCTACGCCTTCCTGCAGGCCGCGGGCCTGGTCGACGACCACGTCGCCACCTGTTTCCGCGCCCGTCCCGCGCCAAGGTGACCGCGCGCGCCGCCGGTCCTGACCTGCGTCGCGGCTGGTGCCCCTCGGTCCACACGCCGATGGCCACCGGCGACGGCCTGCTGGTTCGCCTGCGCCCGCGCGCCGGCCGTCTCACCGCCGGCGAGGCCCGGGCACTTGCCGCCCGGTCCGAGGCGCTCGGCCGCGGCCAGATCGAACTCACCAGCCGCGGCAGCCTGCAGCTCCGCGGCTTCACCGAACACTCCGCTCGCGCTTTCGCTGGCCTCGCCGTCGCGGCCGGCCTCGCCGACCCCGACCCGCTGCGCGAGCGGATCCGCAGCGCGATCCTGGTGCCGCCGCTGGCCGATTCTGGGACTGCGCTGTTCGCCGAGGCACTCGCCGCCGCACTCGCGGCCGACCCGCAGCTCCGCGCGCTGCCCGCCAAGCTCCTGCTCCGCCTGGACGCCCCGCGCGGCCTGTCGCTCGCCAGCCTGGCCGCCGACCTCGCCTTCGCCCCACAGTGCGACCCCCCGGCCGTCGCGGGAGCCCTTGCGCGCATCGATGCCTGGCTGCGCGACCAGCCCCCCCGCCTGCAACCCGCCGCACCGGCGCCGACGGTGATCGGGCCCCTGCACGGGCACGCGGCGTTCGGCCTGGGTGTGCCGTTCGGCGCCCTGCCGGCCGCCCGGCTCGCCGACTGTGCCGACCTCGCGGCTGCCGCCGGCGACGGGCTGCTGCACCTCACCCCCTGGCGCGCCGTGCTGCTCGGCGGCGTGCGGCACCTCTCCCCCGACGCGATCCCCGCTGGCCTGATCGCCGATCCCGACGACCCGCGCCTGCGCCTCAGCGCCTGCATCGGCCTCCCGGGCTGTTCGCGCGCGACCAGCGACACCCGCGCCGACGCGCTTGCGTTCGCGCCCTCGCTCCCTCCGGGCGCGCACCTTCATGTCGCCGGCTGCGCCAAGCTCTGCGGCCGGCCGCCCTCGGCCGACTTGGTCCTGGTCGCCGCCGCCGGTCGCTACGACCGCCTCTGAGCAGGCGCGCGAGCACGAAGCCCCGCAGGCAGTGGGTGCGTGCGCCGGCGGATCGTCCGGGCCGGCCGCCAGAACGATCGCGGTTCTCCGGGACGGGGCACCAACGTCGCCTGCGGCATCGCGCCACTCGCAAGTGCGGCGGCGCGTTGCCGGTCGCCCGCCCTCTCCAGATCGTCCGGTTGCGCCGTCGCCCGCGCCGCTCCACAAGTCGCCTCCGACCCACCGCTTCCCTGCCGGATGACCGCCCTGCCGCCCGACACCCCGCCCGCCGACCGCTACGAGAAGAACGGCGCGGCCATCTACGCCCGCTCGTTCGCCATTATCCGCGCCGAGGCCGACCTGTCCGGCTTTGCCGCCGACGAGGCCAGAGTGGCGGTGCGGATCATCCATGCGAGCGGCATGGTGGAGATCGCGCGCCGCATCCGCTTCCACCCGCGTTTCGTGGGCGCTGCCCGAGAGGCACTCGCCGGCGGCTGTGCGATCCTGTGCGACTCCGAGATGGTCGCCCATGGCGTGACCCGCGCCCGCCTGCCGGCGGACAATGCGGTGCTCTGCACGCTGCGCGACCCGCGCACGCCGGGCCTGGCCGAGGCGCTCGCCACCACCCGTTCGGCGGCGGCGGTCGAGCTCTGGGGCGAGCGGCTGGCAGGCGCGCTGGTCGTGGTCGGCAATGCGCCGACCGCCCTGTTCCACCTGCTCGAACGGCTGGCTTCGGGCGGCCCGCTTCCGGCCGCGGTGATCGGCATGCCGGTGGGCTTCGTGGGTGCGGCCGAGTCGAAGGCAGCGCTGGCCGCCACCGACATCCCCTGGGCGATCGTCGAGGGGCGGCAGGGCGGCAGTGCCATGGCGGCGGCCTGCGTCAACGCCCTGGCCAGCGACGTGGAATAGTCGTCAAGCTGCCGATCGCGATGCCAAGCCGCCAGCCGCAATGACCGACCGAGCCGTCCAGGGGCCCGGCACCCTGTTCGTGGTCGGCACCGGCCCGGGCGATCCCGAACTGCTGACCCTGAAGGCCGCCCGCCTGATCGCAGCCGCCGGCTGTGTGGCCTATTTTGCCAAGCGCGGCCGGACGGGGCACGCCCGCGGCGTCGCCGAGGGTCATATCGGCCCGGCGGCGGAAGAGATCAGGCTGGAATACCCGTTCACCACCGAGCTCGCCGTCGAGGATCCGCGCTACCCGGCCGGCATCACGGCGTTCTACGAGCGCTGCGCCTCGCTGCTCGCCGCGCGCCTGTCGGCCGGGCTCGACGTGGCGCTGCTGTGCGAGGGCGATCCGTTCTTCTACGGCTCGGCGATGTACCTGTTCGACCGGCTCGCCGCGGAGTTCCCGCACCGGATCGTCCCCGGGGTCACCGGGATGAGCGGCTGCTGGTCGGCGGCCGGGCTGCCCTTCACCCATGGCGACGACATCCTCCAGGTGCTGCCCGGAACGCTCGCCCTCGAGCGGCTCGTCGAGCGGCTCGGCGGGGGCGATGCCTCGGTGATCATGAAGGTGGGCGGCAACCTGCCCAAGATTCGTGCCGCCCTCGACCAGGCCGGGCTGCTGGGGCGCGCCGTCCTGGTCGAGTTCGGCACGATGCGCGACGAGCGGATCCGCCGCCTCGACGGCCTGGACCCGACCGCCGCCCCCGCGCCCTATTTCTCCCTCGTGCTGGTGCCCGGCCGGCAGGGCCCCCGATGAGCGGCACCCAGAAGAACGCCTCCTCCTCCTCCTCCTACGCCGCCCCGGGGCGGCTCGAGATCGTGGGGATCGGGCCCGGCCACCCCGACCTGCTGACCGCGCAAGCGAGCGCGGTGCTGGCGGCGGCCACCGACCTGGTCGGCTACCAGCCCTATCTCGACCGGATCGGCCCCGAGTGCTCGGCCGCGCGGCACGGCTCGGACAATCGCGAGGAGCTCGCCCGCGCCCGCCACGCGCTCGGCCTCGCCGCCGCGGGCGCCCGGGTGGCGGTGGTCTCCGGCGGCGACGCCGGCGTGTTCGGCATGGCGGCGGCGGTCTTCGAGGCGATCGAGCAGGGCGCGCCCGGCTGGCGCGATCTCGACGTCGCGGTGGTGCCCGGCCTCTCGGCGCTGCTCGCCGCCAGCGCCAGGCTCGGCGCGCCGCTGGGCGGCGATTTCTGCGCCCTGTCGCTCTCGGACAACCTCAAGCCCTGGGAGCTGGTCGCCAGCCGGCTGCAGGCGGCGGCCGCGGCCGGCTTCGTGCTCGCCCTCTACAATCCGCTCTCCCGCGCCCGGCCCTGGCAGCTCGACGCGGCTTTCGACCTGCTGCGCGCCATCCTGCCCCCGGCCACCCCGGTGGCGCTGGCCAGGGCGGTCAGCCGGCCGGACGAGCATCTCCTGGTGACCAGCCTGGCCGAGGCGCGCGGCGAGGCGGCCGACATGCGCACGCTGGTGATCGTCGGCAGCCCGCTCACCCGCACGATCGCCCGCGCCGGGCGCGCGCCCTGGCTCTACACGCCGCGCTCGGTGGCCCGGTGAGCGCCCAGCCAGTCCAGGGCGGCCTCCGCGCTCTCCACCTGCGCGCCCACCGGCGCCTCGGACCCTGCGCGCCCGGCCGCCTCCGCCGGGCGGCCGATCATCACCATCGGCAGCGACAGCATCCGGGCGGCGGCGAGCTTGGCCGCGGCCGCCGGCCCTCCCGAGTTCTTGGCCACCAGGATCTCGATCGCGTGCGCGCGCAGCAGGGCCAGCTCGCCCTCGAGCGTGAACGGACCGCGCGCCAGCACCAGCCCGGCACCACGCGGCAGCAGCTCGGCGGGCGGTGGGTCGATGCAGCGCACCAGGTAGCTGTGCTCGGGCCGGGCGGCGAAGCCGGCGAGCCCCTTGGCGCCGAGGGCCAGGAACACGCGGCGTGGCGCCTCGCCGAGCAGGCCTGCCGCATGGTCCGCGTCGCGCGCCGCAATCCAGCGGTCGCCGGGCTGCTCGGCCCAGGGTGGGCGGGTCAGGCGGAGCAGTGCCACGCCGGCCAGTGCGGCCGCCTGGCGCGCATTGTCGCGCATGCGGCGGGCGAACGGATGGGTCGCGTCGACCAGCACGTCAGTCTGCCCGGCGACCAGCCAGGTGGCCAGTCCGGCCGCACCACCGAACCCGCCGCTGCGGGTCGGCAGCGGCGAGTGCGCCGGCTGGCGGGTGATGCCGGCCAGCGACAGGGTGGCCTCGAAACGCGTGTCGCCGGCCAGCCTCCCGGCCAGCGCACTCGCCTCGCTCGTCCCGCCGAGCAGCAGCACCCGCAGCCGCCGCAAGCCAGGCGGCGTCTCGCTGGCCGGTGTCACGATGGCCGGTGTCTCGCTGGCCGCTGTCTCGCTGGCCGGTGTCACGATCCGGCGGGCGGCCGCATACTCGGCTGATGGCATGGCTCAGCATTCTGGGGATCGGCGAGGATGGTGTCGACGGCCTGTCCGGCGAAGCCTGCGCCGCACTCGCCGCGGCGCCGCTGGTCGCCGGCTCGTCGCGGCAGCTCGCACTCGCGGCCCCGCTGGTCACGGGAGAGCGCCTGAGCTGGCCCTCGCCGATGCTGGCCGCACTCCCCGTGCTGCTGGCGCGTCGCGTCGCGGGCACGGTGATCCTGGCGTCGGGCGACCCGTTCTGGTTCGGCATCGCCGGCGAGGTGGCGCGCCTGCTCGATCCGGCCGAGTTCCGCTGCCTGCCGGTGCCCTCCAGCCTGTCGCTCGCCTGCGCGCGCCTCGGCTGGAGCCTGCAGCACACCACCATCCTCTCGCTCTGCGGCCGGCCGCTCGAGACGCTCCTCCCGGCCCTGCAGCCGGGCACCCGGCTGCTGGTGCTCAGTGCCGGCGCCGAGACCCCGGCCCAGGTCGCGGCCCTGCTGCGCGCGCGCGGCTTCGGCGCCTCGCGCCTGCACGTGCTGCAGCGTCTCGGCGGACCCGGCGAGCGGATCGCCAGCTTGCCGGCCGAGGATGTGCCGGGTCCGGTCGATCCGCTCAACCTGCTGGCCATCGAGCTGGCCGCCGGTCCCGGTGCGCGGGTCATCGGGCTGGCCCCCGGCCTGCCGGACGAGTGGTTCGCCCATGACGGCCAGCTCAGCCGGCGCGAGATCCGGGCGCTGACCCTCTCTGCCCTGGCGCCGCGGGCTGGGGAGCTGTTGTGGGATGTCGGCTGCGGCTCCGGCTCGCTCGGCATCGAATGGATGCTGCGCCACCCGTCGAACCAGGCGTTCGCCATCGAGCGCGACGCCGGGCGTGCGGCGCGGGCAGCGGACAATGCGCGCCAGCTCGGCGTGCCCGGCCTCGAGATCCGCCAGGCCGAGGCACCCGCCGGTCTGGACGGCCTGCCCCGGCCGGATGCGGTGGTGATCGGCGGCGGGCTCACCACCCCCGGCCTGCTCGAGCGCTGCCTCGGCGCGCTCCACGCAGGCGGCCGCCTGGTGGCCAACGCCGTCACCCTGCAGGGCGAGCAGGTCCTGGTGGCGGCGCAGGCGGCAAGGGGTGGGGCGCTGCTGCGCATCGGTCTCGACCGGCAGGACCGGATCGGCGGCTTCGATGTGCTGCGCCCGGCGATGCGCGTCCTGCAATGGAGCTGGGTCGCGCCATGAACGCCACTGCCAGTCCCGTGCCCGATTCCAGCGCCACTCCGGTCCCCGGCCTCGTTGCCGGCCTGGGCTGCCGGCGCGGCGTCCCGGCCGCGTCGGTGCTGGCCCTTCTCGACCAGGCGGCGCGGGCGGCCGGCGGAGCCCCGTCGCGCCTCGCCGTGCCCGACTTCAAGCATGACGAGCCGGGCCTGTGGCAGGCGGCCTCTTCACTCGGCCTGCCGGTGCTGCGTGTGTCGCACGAGGCGCTGCGCGCCCAGCAGCGGCGCTGCGTGACCCGCTCGGCGCGCGTCGAGAGCCGGGTGGGCGTGTTGAGCGTGGCCGAGGCCTGCGCGCTGGCCGCGGCGGGTCCCGGGGGGCGGCTGGTCCTGGCGCGGATCAGCCGCAACGGCGTCACCTGCGCCCTGGCTGCCCCCGCCCTGGATGCCCCCGCCCTGGCCGCCCCCGCCGCCGCCCCCGAGGGCGGCTCCGCATGACGGTGCATTTCATCGGCGCCGGGCCGGGGGCTGCCGACCTGCTCACCCTGCGCGGCGCCGCCCTGCTCGCCTCCTGCCCGGTCTGCCTCTATGCCGGCTCGATCGTGCCGGCCGCGATGCTGTCGCACTGCCGGCCGGGCACCCGCCTGGTCGATACCGGCCCGCTCGATCTCGACGCGATCGAGGCGCAGATCCTCGACGCTCACGCCGCCGGGCTCGACGTCGCCCGCCTCCAGTCGGGGGACCTCTCGATCTACAGCGCGCTCGCCGAGCAGCTCCGCCGGCTGCGCGCCCGCGCCATCCCCTACACGCTCACCCCCGGCGTGCCGGCCTTCGCCGCCGCCGCCGCCGCCCTGGGCCAGGAGCTGACCGAGCCCGGCCGCTGCCAGAGCCTGGTGCTGACCCGGCTGTCCGGCCGCGCCAGCCCGATGCCGTCCACCGAGACCCTCGCCACATTTGCGGCCTCCGGTGCGACGCTGGCCATCCATCTCGCCGTCCACGCCGCCGAGCGGATCGCGGCCGAGCTCATCCCCCTCTACGGCCCCGACTGCCCGGCTTTCGTGGTCGCCCGCGCCTCCTGGCCGGACGAGCGGATCCTGCGCGCCACCCTCGCCACCCTGGTGGCGCGGCTCGCCTCCGATCTGGTCGAGCGCACCGCGCTGGTCCTGGTCGGGCACGCCCTGGCCGGGGAAGGGACGATGGACAGCGCGCTCTACAGCGCCGGCTATTCGCGCCGCTTCCGCCCCAGTGCTGAGCGCCCCAGTGCTGAGCCTCCCGGTGCCGAGCTGCCTGGCGCCGAGCGGCCGAGGAGGGAGCCCTGAGGGTCGAAGACCAGCACCTCGAGCCAGTCCGCGCCGCCACCCAGCACCTCCCCGGCCACCTCCCGCGCGCGGTCGGCGACCAGGTCGGCGAGCGCCACTCCCTCGCGCCCGGCGATGGCCAGCGCCTCGGCGGCGGTGTTCGCACCCCCCACCGCCGCACAGCCGGCGGCCGACAGCCCCGCCGCGCCGGCCCAGTGCGCGAGCAGCGTACGGTCGACCGCGCCGCGCCTGGAATGCAGGTCGAGCCGCCCCTGCGCCAGCTTGGTGATCTTGCCGATGCCGCCGGCCAGGCTCAGCCGCGGCACCGGGTGGCGGCGAAGGTATTTCAGCACGCCGCCGGCGAAATCGCCCATCTCGATCAGCGCCGCCTCGTCCAGCCCGTACAGCGCCTGCACGGCGGCCTCCGAACTGCGCCCGGTGCTGGCCGCGAGGTGCACAAGCCCGCTGGCCCGGGCCACGTCGATGCCCCGGTGGATGCTGTCGATCCAGGCCGCGCACGAGAACGGCACCACGATGCCGGTGGTCCCCAGGATCGACAGCCCGCCCACGATGCCGAGCCTTGGATTGAGCGTGCGCCTGGCCAGCGCCTCGCCGTCCTCGACGCCGACCGTGACCAGCAGGTCGGCTCCCGGCTGCAGCGCCGCCAGGTTGGCCGCGATCATTGCCCGCGGCACCGGATTGATCGCGGGCTCGCCGGGCGGCAGCGGCAGGCCGGGGCGGGTGATCGTTCCCACCCCGGGGCCCGCGGCGAAGCGCAGCCCCGAGCCGGGCGGAAGCGGGCGCACGGCGGCGGTGACCAGCGCGCCGTGCGTGACGTCGGGATCGTCGCCCGCATCCTTGACCACGCTGGCCCGCGCCTCCCCGGCCTCGAGCGCGTGCCCGGCGAGGCTGAAGCGCGCCCGAGCGCCGGAGGGCAGGACGATCTCGACCGGATCGGGAAAGCCCTGGCCGAGCAGGGCAGCGAAGGCAGCCCGGGCGGCGGCCGTCGCACAGGCGCCGGTCGTCCAGCCGCGCCTGAGCGGCGCCCCCCGCTCTGCCGTCGCGTCGTTCACGCGCGCCACCCTAGCCGGCCAGCGCGGGCGGCGCCATGACACGCGGCCTGATCATCGCCGCCCCCCGCTCGGGCAGCGGCAAGACGCTGGTGACCCTGGCCCTGCTCGCCGGCCTGCGCCGACGCGGCATCGCGGTGCGAGCGGCGAAATCCGGCCCGGACTATATCGACGGGGGCTTCCACGCCGCCGCCAGCGGCGCACCGTGCTTCAATCTCGACAGCTGGGCCATGCCGCCCCCCCTGCTCGCCTCGCTGCTGGCCAGCGCGGCCGGGACCGGTCTGCTGCTCATCGAGGCCTCCATGGGGCTGTTCGACGGCGCCGGCCGCGAGCCCGGGCGGCAGGGCAGGGCGGCCGACCTCGCAGCAAGCTTCGGCCTGCCGGTGTTGCTGGTCCTCGATATCGCTGGCCAGTCGCAATCGGCCGCCGCGGTGGCACAGGGCTTCGCCCGCTTCGACCCTGCGGTCCGGGTGGCGGGCGTGCTGCTCAACCGCGCCGGCTCCGCACGCCATCGCGACGGGGTCAGGACGGCCATCGAACAGACCGGCCTGCCGGTGCTCGGCTGCCTGTTGCGCGACCCGGCCCTGGCCTTGCCCGAGCGCCATCTGGGCCTCGTCCAGGCGACGGAAGGCGACGGACATGCCGCACTGTTCGACACCCTCGCGGCACGGGCCGAGGCCGATTTCGACCTCGGCGCGATCGCGGGCCTCGCGCGCCCGCTGCCCGCGCCGCCGGCCACCCAAGCCGCGCGACTGCCGCCGCCCGGCCAGCGGATTGCGCTCGCCCGCGATGTCGCCTTCGGCTTCTGTTACCCGCATCTGCTCGAAGGGTGGCGCGCGCAGGGCGCCGAGATCGTGCCCTTCTCGCCGCTGGCCGACGAGCCGCCGGGTGCCGATTGCGACGGCTGCTGGCTGCCGGGCGGCTATCCCGAGCTGCATGCCGGCCGCCTTGCCGCCAACGCCCGCTTCCTCGCCGGCCTGCGTCGCTTCGCCGAGGCACGCCCCGTGCATGGCGAGTGCGGTGGCTACATGGTGCTGGGCAGCGGGATCGAGGATGCGGACGGCGCGTGGCACCCGATGGCCGGCCTGCTGGGCCATGCGACGAGCTTTGCGCGGCGGCGCATGGTGCTGGGCTACCGCTCGGCCCGGCTGCTCGCCGACGGCGTGCTCGGCCGCCGCGGCTCGGTGCTGCGCGGCCACGAGTTCCACTACGCGACCCTGAGCGAGCGGGGTGCTGACGCCCCGTTCGCCGACCTGCACGACGCGCAGGGCCAGCCGCTCGGCGCGCAGGGCGGCCGGCGCGGCCGGGTCAGCGGCTCCTTCTTCCACGCCATCGCCCCCGACCCGCACGACCAGGGACGCTTGCCGGGAACGCTTGCCAGGGACACTTGACTGATGATTGATCTCTCCACCCTCTCCGGCCTCCGCCAGGCCTGCCACCCCCTGCCGGGGCCGAACCCGGCGCGGCTGGAGGCGGCGCGCGCCCGACAGGCAGTGCTGACCAAGCCGCCCGGCAGTCTTGGCCGGCTCGAGGAGCTGGCCGAGTGGCTCGCCTCCTGGCAGCGCGGCGCGCGGCCGGTGCTCGACCAGGTGGAGGTGCTGGTGTTCGCCGGCAATCACGGGGTGGCCGGGCGCGGGGTCTCGGCCTATCCGGCCGAGGTCACGGCGCAGATGGTGGCCAACTTCACTGCCGGCGGGGCGGCCATCAACCAGCTCGCCCGTGCTGCGGGTGCGACGCTGCGCGTCGAGGCGCTGCATCTCGACCGGCCGACCGCCGACTTCACCGAAGAACCGGCGATGAGCGAGGCCGGGTTCCTCGACGCGGTCCGCTGCGGCTGGCGCGCCGTCGAGCCCGGCATCGACCTGCTCTGCCTGGGCGAGATGGGCATCGGCAACACCACCGCGGCCAGCGCCCTGGCGGCGGGGCTGTTCGGCGGCAAGCCGGAGGGCTGGGCCGGGCGCGGCACCGGCATCGACAGCGCGGGCCTGGCGCGCAAGCAGGCGGTGCTCGCCGCCGCCCTGCGCCGCCACGCCGGGGCGCTCGGCGATCCGCTCGAGGTCGCGCGCCGGCTCGGCGGCTTCGAGCTGGCCGCAATCCTCGGCGCGGTGCTCGCCGCCCGTCACGCCTCCATCCCCGTGCTGCTCGACGGCTTCGTCTGCACGGCCGCCGCCGCCCCCTTGTTCCGTCTCGACCCCGAGGCCCTGGCCCATACCCGCCTTGCCCATCTTTCCGCCGAGGCGGGCCACCTCAAGCTCGCCGCCAGCCTCGGCCAGGCGCCGCTGCTCGATCTCGGCCTGCGCCTCGGCGAGGCGTCGGGAGCAGCCCTCGCGGTGCCGCTGCTGCGGGCCGCGATCGCCTGCCACAACGGGATGGCGAGCTTCGCCGAGGCCGGCGTGTCGACGGCCGAAGGCTGAGCGCCACCGCGCCATGATCCGCCGGCGATGGACCGACCTGGTCGTGGCGGTCGGCTTCTTCACCCGCCTGCCGGTCTACCGGCTGCTACCGGGCGAGGCGGAGGTCTCGTTGCGCCGGGCGGTCTGGGCGTTTCCGCTCGGCGGCCTCGTCGCCGCGCTTGGGCCCGCCGCGATCTTCGCCGCGGCCAGCCTGCTCGGCCTGCCGCCGCTGCCCGCCGCCGCCTGGAGCCTCGCCGGGGGGCTGCTGCTCACCGGCGCCCTGCATGAGGACGGGCTCGCCGACCTGGCCGACGCAGCCGGCGCCCGCGACCTGGCCCGTCGCCTGGCGGTGATGCGCGACAGCCGGATCGGCAGCTTCGGCGCACTCGCCCTGATCGTCTCGAGCCTGGTGCGGGTGAGCGCGCTCGCCGCCTGCGCGACGCCGGGCCGGGTGGCGCTCGCCCTGCTCCTGGCCGGCACCCTGTCGCGCGGCGGCATTCTCGTGCTGCTGCTCGCACTGCCGCCGGCCCGTTCCGACGGGCTGGCCGCCTCCCTGCTGCCGCTGCCCCGCGCCCCGGCAGCGTGGGGGCTTTCGCTGGCGCTGCTGCCTGCGCTCCCCCTCGCCCCGCTGCTCGGCCCGCTGGCTACCGTGCGCGCGCTGGCGGCCGCGCTGCTCGCGCTGCTGCTCTGCGCGCTCGCCTGCCGGCGCCTGATCGGCGGCCATACGGGTGACGCACTCGGCGCCGTCTCGGTCGCCATCGAATGCGTGGTGCTCAGCGCCTGCGTTCCGTCCGGATGATCCGCAGGCGCCCGGGCGGAGGTGCCGGCGCGAGAAGCCGCGGGGCGGCGCCGCGCAGCAGGTCGGGCAGCAGTCTGAGCGGTCCGCCGTGCGAGACCACCAGGCACGGCTCGGCCGCGGCGAGCAGGTCGGCGCAGAACGCACCCACCCGGCGCACGAGCTCGGAGCCGCTTTCGCCTCCGGGCGGGCGGAAGCCGAGCGGGTCCGCCGCCCAGGCATCGAGCAGTGGGCGCTCGAGTGCTGCCCACGGCCTTCCTTCCCAGGTGCCGAAATCGAGTTCGCACAGCCGCTCGTCGAGCTGCAAGGCAATGCCGAGCCGCTCGGCGAGCCAGGCCGCGGGCTCCCGGCAGCGGGCCTGAGTCGACGCACGGACGCGCGCAGCCCCTAGCGCCTGCAGGGCGCTGTGCTGTTCGCGCAACCCATCCTGCCAGCCGCACGCGAGTGCGACCTCGCGACGGCCGTAGCACAAGGCAGGATCGATGGTGACCGGCGGATGGCGCAGGAGGCCGACCGGGAGCGTCCTATTGCACATCGGCCTTAGTGTGATAACATCTATTCAGACGCGTCACGGTGGTTCCTTTGCAAACTACCGACTGAGTATTGCCTTTCCCGGCGCGGCTGTCTTGCCAACCATCCTGCGTTTGTAGGCGTGGCGGCCTGCCTGCTCGCGGGCGATGGTGCGTCCCGCGTTGTGTTGTGAGGGCCCGTTATGGTCGAAGGTTCACCCGCTCACCGACGACGCCGCTGGATCGAGCTTTGCCTGGCGTTGCTGATGACGGTCGGTGTTTCGGCGGTGCTGCTCGGCGAAGGGCACCATCCGGTCCGTCTGTCCGGCGGGCTGCTCGCCACGAACCAGCATTGATCGTGACCCTTCCCGCGCCTGGCCGTGCGCCGGAAGGGGGTCTTGCCTCCCGGCTTTCGATGCTGCAAGGCTGATCCGAACGCCGCCGGCTGAAGCAAAACGAGCGCGCGTGACGTCCAAGCAGCGCGCGAACCGCATCCCGGGTCGGGCGTTCTGATCGCGGGAGAAGCCATCGGCCATGGAGTCGGCACCGGTCTTTCACGTCAAGCCCGCCCTGGCTGCCGGCGCCATCATCAACGCGGCCAAGCTTCGCGTGATGAGCAGCCACGCCGCCCATGATCCGGATGGATACTGGCTGGAACTCGCCAGACGGCTCGACTGGATCCACGCCCCCAGACTGGCCTCCACCAGCAGCTTCGACGGCGAGGTCAGCATCAGCTGGTTTGCCGACGGCATCCTCAACGCCTCCGTCAACTGCCTGGATCGCCATCTCGACACGCGTGGCGATCAGACGGCACTGATCTGGCAGGGCGAGATCGAGGAGCAGAGCCGGCGGCTGAGCTACCGCGAACTGCACGCCGAAGTGTGCCGACTGGGGTCGGCGCTGCGCTCGCTCGGTGTGGGCAAGGGCGACCGCGTGGCCATCTACCTGCCCATGGTGCCCGAAGCGGCGATCGCCATGCTGGCGTGCGCGCGCATCGGCGCAGTGCACGTCGTCATGTTCGGTGGCCTGTCCGCCACCTCCGTGGCCGATCGCCTCGCCGATTGCGCGGCAAAGGTGATGATTACCGCCGACCAGGCACGTCGCGGCGGCAAGACGATCGGGCTGAAGAGTGCTGCCGACCAGGCACTCGCCGCACCGGGCGGTGCCTCGGTGGAACACGTGCTGGTGGTCAAGGTCACCGGCGACGGTTCGGCCCTGCAGGACGGCCGCGACAAGGATTATGGCACGTTCGTCGCGGGCTTCGCACCTGCGTGCGAACCGGAACCGATGGGTGCCGAGGATCCGCTGCTCCTGCTCTACACCTCGGGCAGCACCGGCAAGCCGAAGGGTGTGCTGCACACCACCGGCGGCTACCTCCTCTGGGCGAGCTTCACGCACGAGGCGGTGTTCGACTACCGCGCGCCGGAGGTGTTCTGGTGCACGGCTGACATCGGCTGGGTGACCGGCCATTCCTACGTTGTCTACGCCCCGCTGGCCAATGGCGGCACCACGCTGATGTTCGAGGGCACGCCCTCGTGGCCGGAACCGGGCCGCTGGTGGCAGGTGATCGACAAGTACGACGTCGCCTGCTTCTACACCGCGCCGACCGCGATCCGGGCGCTGATGCGCGACGAACCCGCCTCGCTGCGCAGGACCTCGCGCAAGTCGCTGCGCGTGCTCGGCAGCGTGGGCGAGCCGATCAATCCCGAAGCGTGGCTGTGGTATCATCACGAGGTGGGCGCCGAGCGTTGCCCGGTGGTCGACACATGGTGGCAGACCGAGACCGGCGGCATCATGATCGCGCCGCTGCCCGGCGCCGTGGCGCAGAAGCCGGGCTCGGCGACCCTGCCGCTGCCCGGCGTGTTCCCGGTGCTGATTGGCGAGAAGGGGCAGCCGGTCGAGGGCGAGGGGGAAGGGCACCTCTGCATCGCCCGCTCCTGGCCAGGGCAGGCACGCACCATCTGGGGCGACCATCCGCGCTTCCTGCAGACCTATTTCAGCACCTATCCAGGATATTATTTCTCCGGCGACGGGGCGCGCCGCGACGGCGACGGCTACCTGTGGATCACCGGCCGGGTCGATGACGTCGTCAACGTGTCCGGCCACCGGATCGGCAGCGCCGAGGTGGAAAGCGCGCTCGACGCGCATGACGAGGTGGCGGAGTCGGCCGTGGTCGGCGTGCCGCACGACATCAAGGGCCAGGCGCTGTTCGCCTTCGTCGTCCTCAAGCAGGACAGCCACGCCAAGCCCGGCCTCGGCGACGCCCTGTCGCGCCATGTCGGCCACGCGCTCGGACGCTACGCGGCGCCCGACACGGTGGTGATGGTGCCGGACCTGCCGAAGACGCGCTCGGGCAAGATCATGCGACGCATCCTGCGCAAGATCGCCACCCGCGACACGGCGCAGCTCGGCGACACCACCACCCTTGCCGATCCGGGCGTGGTCGACACCATCATCAAGAAGCTGGAGGAAGGATTCTGAACTCGATCGCTCAACCATCGCGTGATCCGTCCCTGGCCGGATCGGACATCGTCCACACCGCCATCCCGGCCCGGCTCGACCGGCTGCCCTGGAGCCGGTTCCACGTGCTGGTGGTGATCGCCCTCGGAATCACCTGGATCCTCGACGGGCTCGAGGTGACGATTGTGGGCTCCATCGGCCCGATGCTACAGGACTCGCGAACGCTGCAGCTGACCGCCCAGGAGATCGGCAGCGCCGCGTCCTTCTACGTGATCGGCACGGTCAGCGGCGCCTTGTTGTTCGGCTGGCTCACCGACCGGGTGGGGCGCAAGGCGATCTTCAGTCTCACGCTCGGCATCTACGTGGTTGGCGTTCTGCTGACCGCCTGCTCGTGGAATTACCTCAGTTTCATCCTGTTCCGGCTGATGACCGGGATCGGCATCGGCGGCGAATATTCGGCGATCAACTCGGCCATCGACGAACTCATCCCGGCCAGGCAGCGCGGCCGGATTGACCTCATCGTGAACGGCTCGTTTTGGGCCGGTGCCGCACTGGGCGCCGGCGGCTCCGTGCTGCTGCTGAATGGCGCCATGATGTCCGTCCAGCATGGCTGGCGCTTCGCCTTTGCGATCGGCGGCATCCTGGGCCTTGGCGTGATCATGCTGCGTCGCTGGGTGCCGGAAAGCCCGCGCTGGCTGTGCACGCACGGCAAGCACCAGGAAGGCGAGCGGGTCACCGACGACATCGAGCGACGCGTCGTCGACCAGACCGGCGAGCCGCTCAAGCCCTGTCACGAAACACTCGCCGTGCACACGCGTGCTTCGTTCGGTTTCGGTCCGGTGTTCGAGGCGATGTTCGTCACTTACCGGCTGCGCAGCGTCCTGGTGCTGGTGCTGATGATCAGCCAGGCCTTCCTGTACAACGCCGTCTTCTTCACCTACGGCATGGTGCTGACTCATTACGAGCATGTCGCACCGGCCCGGGTCGGGATGTTCATCCTGCCGCTGGCCATCGGCAACCTGCTCGGACCGCTGGTGCTCGGCCGGTTCTTCGACACGGTCGGGCGGCGCAAGATGATCTTCGCCACCTATGCGATCTCCGGCGTGCTGATGCTGTTGGTCGCCTTCCTGTTCGAGCAGCGCCTGCTCACCGCCGCCACCCAGACGATCGGCTGGATGGCGATCTTCTTCTTCGCCTCCGCTGCCGCCTCCTCGGCCTATCTCACCGCGAGCGAGGTGTTCCCGCTCGAAACACGCGCCATGGCGATCGCCCTGTTCTATGCGATCGGCACAGTCGTCGGCGGCGCGGTGGCACCCTGGCTGTTCGGCTACCTCATCGGACTGGGCGGCCCGCTGCCCTTGTCGCTCGGCTACCTCAGTGCCGCACTGCTCATGCTGTTCGCCGCCTGGATCGGACTGAGGCTCGGCGTCGATGCCGAAGGCCGCTCGCTGGAAAGCATCGCCGCGCCGCTTTCCGCGCAACTCTAGGATTTCCCGCCCCAAGCCTCGGCCTGCGGGCGGCCGATCAGGCAGCGGACTCCGACCGATGCCGCCGACCCATTGCGGGAAGAGTTCGTCGCAGACCCGGCCGCGCTCCGCCGCACGGGCCCGCCGGCCTCACGGCTTTGGCTGGAAGCCTGGCTCGCCCATCTGCCAGAGCAGGAAGGCGAACTCGTCGGCCACCTCCGCATCATGCTGCGAGCGCGTCGAGCCGATGCCGTGGCCGGCGTCGAACTCGACCCTGAGCAGCACCGGCCGGCCGCTGCTGGAGGCGTGCTGGAGGCGGGCGGCCATCTTGGCCGGCTCCCAGACCGGCACGCGCGGATCATCCGAACCGCCGGTCAGCAGCACCGCCGGGTAGGCCACGCCGTCGCGCACCTGCTGGTAGGCATCCATGGCCAGCATGTAGGGCACGTCGGCCGGATCCTTCACCGTGCCGAATTCGGGGATGTTGGACGGGCCGTTCTGCGTGAACTCCTCGCGCAGCGTGTCGATCGCGCCGACCCGGATCAGGGCGGCGCGAAACAGGTCCGGCTCATGGGTGATGGCGCCGCCGATCAGGATGCCTCCAGCACTCGTGCCCATGCCGGCGAGATGCGCGCGGTCGGTGAGATGGCGGTCGATGAGGGCGTGGGCGCAGGCCAGAAAGTCGGTGATCGTGTTCATCTTGGTGGCGAGCTTGCCGCCTTCGTGCCAGCCGTAGCCGCCCTCGCCGCCGCCGCGCACATGGGCCACGGCAAAGATGCCGCCGCGGTCGAGCCAGGGCAGGAGCTGCGGCGAGAAGGACGGGTCGAGCGAGATGCCGTAGGCGCCGTAGCCGTCGAGCAGGACCGGCCGCCGTCCGTCGTTCGGTGCGTCGCGCCTTCGCACGATCGACAGCGGGATGAGCGTGCCGTCATGCGCACGAACCGCCGTCTCCACCGTCTGGTAGGCGCGCAGGTCGTGGGGGTAGGGCGGCACCAGGCCGAGATCGACCACCGCGTGAGAACCGGGGTCGTAATGCAGCCAAGCCAGCGGCTGCATCCAGGATTCAAGGCTGAAATCGGCCCCCGGCCGGGTCGGATCGGCGACCAGCCCGCCGGAATCCTCGACCGGTGGCTGGATGCTGCCCGCGAAAGGCAGGGTGACGACATCCGGCAGGCGCGCCCCGTCTGCCAGCCGGAGCAGCGTCATCACCGCGCCGTCGCGCCGGGCCAGGTACAGAGCGTCCGAGGCAAGGGCCAGGGCGGTGATCACGCCGCTGCCCTGGCGCACCACCACGCGCGCCTCCGCCAGGTCGGGGTGATCGAGATCGGTCTCGACGATCCGCAGGTGCGGGGCGTCCTTGTGGGTCAGCAGGTCGATCCGGCTGCCGCGCAGCGTGTAGCCGGTGACGTCGTCGGACTGGCTGGCCACCAGCCGCCAGGGGACGCGCGGCTTGCCGAGGCTGGCCACGGGGGCAGCGAACAGGGCCACTTCGGGAGAAACGCCGTCGCTCACCTGGGCGAGCGCCCACGGTGAGCCGGGTGTGGTGACCAGCGACGGGAAGCGCTGCGGCGCCTGGACGGGAAAGGGCAGGTGGTCGGCGTCGAGCACCACCGGGTCGGCGGCCGGATCCGTGCTGGGGACGTGGCGGTAGACGCGGATGTGTGAATAGGCGTCCGCCGGTGGCGCGTGGGGATCGGGCGCCTGCAGGCGTGCGTAGAAGAAGCTCCCGCCATCCGGAGCCCACGACACGGCGGCGAACTGGGCGCGGTCGATCGTCTCGGGCCAGGGCCTGCGGTCGTCGGTGCGCATGATGTGCAGCACGCTCTTTTCCGAGCCGCCGGTCGAGACGCCGTAGGCGATCAGCCGCCCGTCCAGGGACGGCGCGAACTGGTCGATCTCGGCATGCGTGCCGCCTTCCGCGAAGCTCGCCGGGTCGGCCAGCACGGTCTCCCGGCCGCTGGCGTCGCGCATCACCAGCCGCGGCGTTTCGGCGTCCGGGTCGCGGCGCAGGTAGAAGAGCCTGCCGCCGGCCAGCGTCATGTCGCTGATCGCCACCGTCTGCCCGTCATCGGCGGCGATCGCGGCGCGCAGCGCGTCGCGGTCCGGCAGGCGGGCGAGCTCGGCGCGCGCATAATCGTCCTGCGCGTGCAGGAAGTGCTCGAAGGCCGGCTCCGGCTCGATCTCCATCCAGCGATACGGATCACGCACCACGTGGCCGGCATAGTTGTCGGTCACCGTTGCGATCCGCGCCGGCGGCGGCGGCTGTGGCGTCACGGCCTGTGCGTTCGTTGCCGCGGCGAGAGCGAGAACTGCGACGAGCGAGTGGCGGTGCATGGCCGCGGCGTCCCCGAGATGGCATAGGAACCATGCGAACAGCCCCGTGCCGCGGTCAAGGAGACAGGCTTGCCCCAGGAGAACAGGTGCGAGGAGGGCTACAGGGTGCTCGACGCCGGTGGCGTGCGCTCGTATCTCGCCGGGTGCCGGGGTTCGGCCGCCGCCCTTGGGCTGCGGCTTGGCGGCAGCCCAGGCGAGTGGACGGTGCGCGAGGTGAGCGACGGCAACCTCAACAGCGTGTTCCTGGTCGAGGGTCCGGCCGGCGGGCTGTGCGTCAAGCAGTCCCTGCCGCATGTGCGGGTCGATACGAGCTGGAAGCTGCCGCTCGACCGCGCGTTCTTCGAAGCGGCCTGGCTGCGCGCCGTGGCGCCCCACGCCGGCGGCGCGGTGCCCCGACTCCACCATTACGACACCGGGCTGTTCTGCCTGGTCATGGAACGGCTCAGCCCGCACCGCATCCTGCGCGGCGCGCTGATCGCAGGCGAGACCTACCCGCGCGTGGCGGCTGATCTCGGCCGGACCGTGGCGCGGATCAGCTTCCACACATCCCCCCTCGGCAGGCCGTTCGAGCCGGTGATGGACGACATCGCGCTGTTCGCGAAGAACCAGACCCTGGCCCGCATCACGGTCGATCTGGTGCTCACCGACCCCTACCGGATCAGCCGCCGCAACCGCTGGACCAGCCCGGAACTCGACATGGTCGCGGCCGGGGTGCGCGAGGACGCGGCACTCAAGTCGGCGGCGGCACGGCTCGGTGCGCGTTTCCTCGGCGCGCCGCAGGCGCTGTTGCACGGCGACCTGCATACCGGCTCCGTCATGGTCACCGACGACGACACGAGGATCATCGATGGCGAGTTCGCGATGTTCGGCCCGATCGGCTTCGATCTCGGCCTGTTCACCGCCAACCTGTTGCTCAACGTCTTCGCCACCGCCGGCGAGCGCACGGCGGCGGCGCACCGTGACTGGGCGCTCGCCCAGGTCGCGGTGTTCTGGAACAGTTTCGCCGGCGAGTTCGCGGGCTTGTGGAGCAGCCGCGCGGGGACGGGCGACGTGATGCCGCCCGCGCTGCTCGACGATCCCGACGCGCTCGCCGGCCTGCAGCGGAGCTACCTCGACGAGATCTGGCGCGACACGGTGGGCTTCGCGGGGATGGAGATCATCCGCCGCATCCTCGGCTTCGCGCATGTGGCCGATCTCGAACAGATCGCCGACCGGCGGCTGCGCGCCGCGCGCGAGACGGCGGCGATCGGCTTCGCCCGCGCCCTGCTGGTCGAGCCCTGGCGCTTCGACGGGGCGGCCGCGCTGGCGCTGGCTGCACGAGAGGCATGCGAAATCGTTGACCTTTCGTAATCATATCGCCTAGGGTCCGCCGCCCGCCGGCGCGCCCGCCAGGCGGGGTGCTCGAGCGTCGGAGCCGGGACGATGACGGCGCGTATCCTGTTCGGCGCTTCGACCACCGCCAGCCGCACCCTGCAACTCTGGTCGATCATCGACGGGGCGCCGGCCACGGCGGCGGATCTGGGGCTCGCGATCAATGCCGATTTCGAGCCCGTGCGGCTCGGGGCCCTCACCCTGGTCATTGCCGGTGCGGCGAGCGGGCTTGCCGGCCTCTATGCCACCGACGGCACGGCGTCAGGCACGCATGCGGTGCCGCTCAGCTCCGGCGGCCAGGCTCTGGTGGCGCAGTCGCTCACCGCCTTCGGCACGCGGGCCCTGGTGGTGGCCGCGAACGCGTCCGACACCGTGCACTCGATTTGGGTCAGCAACGCTACCGGCGCCGGCACCGTGCTCCTGATGTCGTCGGCCAGGGCGGTCGACGCGACCGCCATCGGCGGCAGGCTGCTGTTCAGCACGCAGCCGGACAGCGGCGCGGCCACGCCGGGGCTCTATCTCAGCGACGGCACGGCCGCCGGAACGGTGCGCCTGTCCGCCGCGACGACCCCGGTGCTGGCCGACGGCATGGCCTCGGTGGGCGGCGGGAGCATCGTCTTCGAAAACGATCGCAGCAGCAGCGGCGCTGTTGCCAGTTCGTTGTGGGTGACCGATGGCACAGCGGCCGGCACCCGGCCGCTGGCCGCGGCCAATCTCGGCACCGACAGCGGCGGGCACCAGTTCGTCTCTCTCGGCGGCCTGGCGGTGTTCAGCTTCGCCGTGGGGGCTGGCGGCGGGTCGGATCTATGGGTCTCGGACGGCACTGCGGGCGGGACGCGACAGATCGTCGTGCCGGGCGGCGTGGTGCTGGGTGCGGTGAGCCAGATGACGCTGCTGGCCGGCGTCGTCATGTTCACCGCCACCGATCGAAACGGCGCGCTCGGACTGTGGCGCACCAACGGCACCAACGCCGGCACGCAACTGCTCGGCCATTTCAGCACGATCAGCGACCTTACCGTGTTCGGATCACAGATCGCCTTTGCCGCGACGGACGCGCTGGGCCGACACGGGTTGTTCGTCGCCAATGCGACGGCTTCCGGCACGACCGAGATCCTGCCGGCCGGCGCGGCCAGCACCGGTCTCGATCCGCTGGGCCTGTTTGCCTATTTCAATGAGATCGGCTTCACCGGCACCGATGCGAGCGGCAAGCAGGCGCTGTGGCTCAGCGACGGCACGGGTGCCGGCACGTTGGAAACCGCCGTGGCCGGGGCCGCAACCCTGCAGACCGCCAGCAGTGCCATCGCCGGGCCGGGCAACCTGGTGTTCCTCGACCAGGTCGCCTCGCCCTACGTCGCGGCCGATGGCGACACGATCCGTGCAGGCCTCGGGCACGGCGTGGTCATCGATGCGACCGGGGCGGTGCAGGTGAGCGGCTCGGTCGGCACCCTGCTGTTCGAGGGCGGCAGCGGCGTCAGCACGGTGACCGGCGGCAGCGGCAGCGAGACGGTGTTCGGCGGCAACCTCGGCGGGGTCTATGGCGGCGGCAGCAACGGCGGCAACATCCTGCTCGCCGGCGGCGGCAATACGACGCTGATCGGTGGCGGGGCCGGTGACGCGCTGTTCGGGGCCGGGGCGGGACGCACCGTCTTCGAGGCCGGTCGCGGACGCGAGAGCATGATGGGCGGCGGCGGCAGTTCGGTGTTCGACGGCGGTACGACCGCCGGGGTGGTGATGTTCACCGGCGGCGGTCCTGCCACCGTGCAGGGCGGCGCCTCGGGTCACGACACGGTGGTCGGCGGCTCGGGTGCCCTGCTCGTCGAGGCGAGCGGCGGCGAAGCGGTGTTCGCCGGCACCGGCCAGACCAGTGTTGCGGGCAGCCCGGCGGGCGCGGATTCGATCATCGGCGGCGCCGGTGCGCTGGGCGTCACCGGGCATGGTGCGAACATGATCCTGGTCGGCGGCAAGGGACCGGCGACGGTCGCCACCGGCAGCGGCTACGGGCTGCTGTTCGGCGGCAGCGGCAGCCTGCAGGTGGATGCCGGCAGCGGCCCGGTGCAACTCGTCGCCGGCTCCGGCCCGGCCGCAATCGTCGCTGGCGCCGGCGGCTTCACCCTCGACGTCGCGAAAGGCAGCGCCGGGGGACGCGAGGTGATCAGCGGCTTCGACACCGCGCGCGACCATATCGATCTGTTCGGCTTCGCACCGGGCGACATGCTGACGCATGTGCAGGCGGGCAGCGTCACGCTGAGCTTCTCGGACGGCACCCAGCTTGTCCTGACCGGGGTGGCCGATCCTGGGGATTCGGTCAGCTTCTTCTGAGCGGCCGGCCAGATGGCGCTCGCCGCATCTTCGCGGCAAAGCTAGTCTTGCGGCGCAACAACTGTGGATGCGTCGATGCGGGAGGACAGGCTGGGCGGGCAGGAGCTTCAGGACCTGCTGGAAGCGCGCGCCTACCGATTGTGGACGGAGCATGGCCGACCGCAGGGCGGCGAGCGCGCCTACTGGGAGCTGGCGGGCCATCTGGTCGCCGCCGAGGATGAGCTGGGCCGCGCCCTGGCCGCCCTGCGCGAGCGCCTCGATGCCGGGCTGGAGCCGGCACTTCACGACCGGCTGCTCCCGTCGGCCTACCCGAACATGTCGGCCGGCAGGCCTGCGACCACCAGTTCGCGGTCGCACTGGACCGTCGCCGGCCTGGAGGAGGATGCCTCGCGTGCCACGGTGGCCGATGTCGCACCCGGCTTCACCTTCCACACCGCCTTCGAGCAGATGCCGTGGTGGCGGGTGGACCTGGAGCAGGCCGTCGCCATCGAGCGGATCCGGATCTACAACCGGACCGACATGTTCGAGGGAGCGGTCCGCTTCAACCGCTTCGCCATCCAGGTGTCGGACGACGACGCGGACTGGCGGACGATCTTCGAGAAGACCGACGACCGGGTTGTCGGCGGCGCCATCGGCGATCCGTTCGTCTGGATCGCGCGCGACCCGGTCGCGGCGAGATTCGTGCGCCTGCAGCTGCCGGGCCATGGCGCCCTGCATCTGAACCGGATCGACATCCATGGATGCGCGGCTGTCCCGGCGCCGAACGCAGCCGCGCCGGCCGATGGACAGCCTCACGACCGGTAGATGTCGCGGCCGGCGGCCCGATATCCGGGCAGCGCCAGGCGGTCTTCAGGCTTTCCCAGGCACCCAGCAACACAGGCATGCCGACGGGACGGGAGCGAACCGAAGGCGTCGCGCGGCGTATGACATTGCAGGCAAGCTCGGGAGTGCTGGGCCAACCGGTGGAGAGTGTCCGTTGAGCGACGCGGAGGATGACACCCGCGCGTTGCTTCGGCAGCGGACGGCTCTGGGCCGCTTCGGCGAGCTGGCACTCCGATCCGGCGATCTCGACGAGATCCTGACCAGCGCCTGCCGGCTGGCCAGCCAGGCGCTCGGCACCTCTCTGGCCACGGTCCTGCAGTTGCACGCGGACGGCGAGGTGCTGCTGGTGCGCGCCGGCGTGGGCTGGGAGCCCGGGATCGTCGGCCGGACGATCAGGCCGTCCGACGACAGCTCCGAGCGTCACGCCCTGCGCGGCGGCGAGCCGGCGGCCTGGCCGGAGATGGTCGGGCGGACGCGGGCCGGCCCGGCACCCGCCCTGGCCGGGCTTGGCGTGGAGGCAGCAGCCAGCGCGGTCATCATCGGATCGGCGGGCAGGCCGCCGTTCGGACTGCTTCAGGTTGGCAGCCGCTCGCCGCGCCTGTTCTCCGATACCGACGGCGCGTTGCTGAGCACCTATGCCAACCTGATCGCCGCCGCCGTCGACCGGCTGCGCATCCTGGGCGAGACCAGGGCAGGGGAGGCGCGGATCCAGGCCGGCGCGGATCGGCAGCAGGCGGCGCTCAAGACAGGCCTGATCGGCTTCTTCGAGTGGGACGTGGCCGCCGGCATCGTCACCGGCGACAGGCATTTCGCCCGCTTCTACGGCCTCGATCCCGCCGCCGCAGCCTCCGGGGTTACCGCCGACGCGTTGCTCGGCGTCATCCATCCCGATGACCGCGCGGTGGTCTCGTCCAGGACCGAGGCGGCCGTCGCCGCCGGTGCGGACTACGGCAAGGAGTTCCGTCTCGTCCGTGCCGATCGCGGCATGTGCTGGGTTCATGTGCGCGGACATTGCACGCGCCAGTCAGGCGGACGCTCGCTGCGCTACACCGGCACGGTGGTCGACATCACGCAAGCCAAGCGTGTCGAGGCTGCGTTGCGGGCGAGCGAGGCGCGGCTCGCGCGGCTGCTCGCCACCACGCCGGGCGGCATCGTCGAGTTCGACGGGCAGGGGCGCCTGACCTATGCCAACGCTGCAGCCGAGCGTGTGCTTGGCGCCGGGTCCGGCGGCCTGACCACCTTGCGTCACGACGATCCGGCCTGGCTGCCGGCCGATCGCGACGGGCTGCCGATCCCGCCCGACCGCCTACCGGTCGCCGAGGCCCTCAGGGGCGAGGTGGTGGCGGCGTTCGAGCAGGCGGTCTCCGGACGCGACGGACGGCGCGTGGTGATGCTGGTCAACGCCGTGCCGGTGCGTGGCGAGCCGGAGGCCGGCGATCCGGACGGGGCGGTCACCGGCGCGCTCGCCGCCTTCCAGGACGTCACCGCCCGCCACGACATGACGCAGGCGCTGCGGGCCAGCGAGGCACGCTACCGCACCTTGTTCGAGGCCATCGATGCCGGGTTCTGCATCATCGAGATGGGTGAGGATGCGGCCGGCAGGCCGGTGGATTACCGCTTCGTCGAGGTCAACCCGGCCTTCGAGCGTCACACCGGCCTGGCTGCGGCGGCGGGGCGGTGGATCCGCGATCTCGTGCCGGCGCACGAACAGTACTGGTTCGAGATCTACGGCCGGGTCGCGCGGACCGGCGAGCCGGCCCGCTTCGAGAACGCAGCCGCGGGCCTGGGGCGCTGGTACGACGTCCACGCGTTCCGCATCGGCGATCCGGCACGCCATCAGGTCGCGATCCTGTTCAACGACATCAGCGAGCGCAAGCGGGCCGAGGAAGCATTGCGCGAGGCCAACGAGACGCTGGAGGCACGCGTATCCGAGCGAACGGCGGAGCTTCGCCAGGCCGTGGCTGCCCTGCACGCCGAGGTGCTGGAGCGCGAACGCGCCGAGGCCACGCTGCGCCACAGCCAGAAGATGGAGGTCGTGGGGCAGCTCACCGGCGGCATAGCGCACGACTTCAACAACATGCTCCAGGCGATCGACGGCAGCCTGGAGCTGATCCAGAAGCGCATCCGCCAGGGACGCAACGACGAGGCCGGACAGTTCGCGGACGCCGCGCGCAGGACGGCGGCGCGCGCCGCGGCACTCACCCACCGGCTGCTGGCATTCGCCCGGCGGCAGGTGCTGCAGCCCAGGGCGATCGAGCCGGACAGCCTGATCGAGGGCATGGCCGACTTGATCCGGCGCACGGTCGGACCGGGGATCTCGGTCGAACTGCTCCCCGGCGATGGCCCGTGGACGGTGCTGTGCGACCCGAGCCAGCTCGAAAGCGCGCTGCTCAACCTGGCGATCAACGCCCGCGACGCCATGCAGGCGGGCGGCAGGCTGACCATCTCCACGGCGGATGTGCGCCTGTCGGCCGGGAGCCTGGACGGCGTCGCACCTGGCCGGTACGTGGAGATCGTGGTTGCCGACACGGGCGTGGGGATGGACGAGGCAACGAGGGAGCGCGCCTTCGAGCCGTTCTTCACGACCAAGCCGATCGGGCAGGGGACCGGGCTGGGGCTGTCGCAGCTGCACGGGTTTGCGCAGCAATCCGGCGGTGCGGTGCGCCTTGACAGCGCGCCAGGCCGGGGCACGGCGGTGCGGCTGTACCTGCCGCGCCACGAAGCCGCGCTGGCGCCGGAACGACCCGACCCGGACGAAGCCGAACGCGTTCTGGTCGCCGGCACGAGAGGGACGGTGCTGCTGGTCGAGGACGAGCCGCAGGTGCGCGCGCTGGCAGCGGAGGCGCTGCGCGAACATGGGCATCACGTGCTGGAGGCGGCCGAGGGAGCCGCGGCGCTGCGCGTGCTGCACAGCAGCCTCGGCTCCTGTGTCCATGTGCTGGTCACCGATGTCGGGCTGCCAGGCGGGCTGAACGGCCGGCAGGTCGCCGACGCCGCGCGAGAGCGAAAGCCGGCGCTGCCGGTGCTGTTCATCACCGGCTATGCCGGCAAGGCGCTGGACGGCCAGCTCGCCCCGCGCATGGAGGTGATCTCGAAGCCGTTCGGGCTCTCCACCTTCGTGGCCAGGGTGCAGGACATGATCGAACTCGCCCGCACCCAGGCCGACCACCCCGGCGGATCGCACGCGCCGCCAAGCGCCCTGCAGGACCGCTGAACGCGCCACGGCATGCAAGGCAGCGAAAGGCAGACGCCCCCATCGGGCCGCGCGATCGGTTCCGCCGGATGCCGGTTCAGTGGCGGACGCGAGTGGTCTCGTTCAACACCAGCAGAGCCCGCCGCAGCCGGGTGATGCCGCCGCGGATCCGACCCTCGCGGCACAGCCCGTCGCCTTCCGCCTTGAGCTCGCGAACTTCGACCGGCAGGCTCTTGTGCCGTTCGATGGCGCTGGACAGGGTGCGGCAATAGTCACGGCTGTCGGTGGTCACCACCATCGGCCCACCGCCGTCCTTGTCCGCCAGGGCGGAGCAGACGGGCAGGGTCAGCAGGGCGCCGCACGTCGCCAGCATCGTCAGCTTGAGGCCGTGCCGCTGCAGGGGGCGCCTGGGCAGCGCGGAACGCACGGTCAGGCTCATACGGGAGAGGATACATGGTCCTGGCTCGCCTGCGCATGGTGTCCAGATGAAGCCGGTGTCACAGTCTCCGGCTCGCCGGTGGCGTCCGGCCGCGCGGCCGAGGGCGGACGTTCCTCCAGGGCGAGGGTGAGCACGGCACGCAGCCCGGGAGACGCATCCTCGATCTGCAGGGTGCCGCCATGCAACTGGGCGACGGCGAGGACCAGCGACAGGCCGAGGCCGGAGCCGGGCGCGTTGCGCGCCGCTTCGGCGCGGAAGAAGCGTTCGGTGGCCCGTGCCCGGTCCGAGGCGTTCATGCCGATGCCCTGGTCCGCCACCTCCAGGCGCACCATCCCCCCGTCGCGGCGGGCGCGCAGGACCACGGTCCCGCCAGGCTGCGAGAACTTGATGGCGTTGTCGAGCAGGTTGGCCACCGCCTGCTGGATCAGCGAGCGGTCGCCGGACAGCCGTGTCGATGGATCAAGCAGCGGGGCCGGCACGTCGAGCCGGAGGCAAAGGCAGCGCTCCTCGGCGAGCGCGCCATACAGCTCGGCGATGTCGGCGAGCAGCAGGCCGAGATCGATCTCGGCGAAGGCCGAGCGTCGCGACCCCGCCTCGATCTCGGCGATGCGCAGCAGGGCCTCGAACACCGCGGTGATGCCGTCGAGTTCGCCCACCGCGCGCAGCGCCGCGGCGCGCAGCTCCTCGGTGTCGGTGGCATGCAGCGCCGCGTCCTCGAGCCGGGTGCGGGCCCGGGTGATCGGGGTGCGCAGATCGTGGGCGATGGCGTTCGACACCTGCTTCACCCCGTCCATCAGCCGGGCGATGCGGTCGAGCATGGCGTTGATCGTCTCCGCCACCCGGTCGAATTCGTCGCCGCTGCCCGAGCGTGGCACGCGGCGACTGAGATCGCCGGCCGCGATCGCCGTCGTGGTGCGCGCGATGTTGCGCAGCATCCGCCGGAACAGGCCGCGCAGCACGAAGGCGCCGCTGGTCGCCAGCCCCACGACCATGAGCAGGGTCCACAGCATGGTGTCGGTCAGCACGCGGGTGAGAACCAGCCGCGCGCGCACATCGCGCCCGACCAGCAGCCGGTAGCCGCCGGGCAGGTCGAAGGCATGCACCTCGGCGATCCCCTTGGTGCCGGCCCGCGAGATCGGCAGCTGGTACCAGACGTCCGTGCGGGCCACGTCGGGTGGCCAGCGGCCGAGATTGCCGGCGACGCGTGCTCCCGCCTGGTCGACCATGAGATAGATCGCGTCGTCGTCGACGTTCTGTTCGAGCCGGTCCTGGATGGTCAGCGCGAGGGTGGGCAGGCCGCCCTCCTGCCAGCGTTCGGACAGCGCCTGCGCGTCGGCGCGGATCGCGGTCTGCACCTGGCGCTCGAGCAGCCCGATCGTCGCCCACCAGATGAAGAACAGGAACAGCGCGGCGCTGATCGCGAACAGGATCGCGTGCACCACCGCAAGCCTGAGGCTTGCCGAGCGCAGGGCGCCGGCGCGCACGAGGCGGGCGCCGATCATCGCCGGATGGGCGAGGGGCCGGCACCCGGATGCGGCCTCACTCCGGCCTCAGCATGTAGCCGGCATTGCGGATGGTGTGGATCAGTGCCACCGGGAACGGCTTGTCGATCTTCTGCCGCAGGCGCGAGACATGCACGTCGATGACGTTGGTCTGCGGGTCGAAATGGTAGTCCCACACGCCTTCGAGCAGCATCGTTCGCGTCACGACCTGGCCGGCGTGGCGCATCAGGTATTCCAGCAGCCTGAACTCGCGTGGCTGCAGGTCGATCTTCTGCCCCGCTCGGCGCACCTGGCGCGACAGCAGGTCCATCTCGAGGTCGGCGACCACCAGCTTGGTCTGCGGACCGCCTTCGCCGCGCCCGCGCCGGCTCAGCGCCTCGACCCGGGCCAGCAGCTCGGAAAAGGCGAACGGCTTGGTGAGGTAGTCGTCGCCCCCGGCCTTGAGGCCCGCCACCCGCTCATCGACCTGGGCAAGTGCCGAGAGCACCAGCACGGGCGTGCTGTTGTTCTGGCCGCGCAGGGTCTCGAGCAGGTGCAGCCCGTCGATGCCGCCGGGCAGCATGCGGTCCAGGATGATGCAGTCGAAGCTCTCACTGACAGCGAAGAACAGGCCTTCCTTGCCGTTGTCGCACTGCTCCACCACGTGGCCGGCCTCCTTCAGCCCCTTGGCGACGAAGCCGCGCACGGTGGGATCGTCCTCGACCAGCAGGATGCGCATCTCGCCCCCCTTTTCGCCTCGATCGGCCTCGCCCGGCGCCACCTGGCACCGACCCGCCCTTAACGCGGCTTGTTCATACGGGATCGACCGGATTGCTGAACAGGCTCGGCCACCCCGCGGCGGCCCTGGGGCTGCCCGGGTCGGCCGTGGTCAGCCGGAGCTTTCGGCCGGCCGCGTGCCGACCACCACGGGGACCTTCATCGCATGGCCCTTGCGGGTGATGGACAGCACCACCGAGCTGCCCGGCACGGCGGCCGCCACTGCCCGGATCAGGGTCCGTGAGCTGTCGACCTTGTCGCCGTTGATCGACGAGACCTCGTCGCCCGGCCGCAGCCCGGCCTTCATCGCCGGCCCAGCCCGGTCAAGGGCGACGATCGCGACACCGCCATGCGGATCGGGCGCGTCCTGCAGGGTCACGCCGAGCCAGCCGCGGTCGATATGGCCGTGCAGGCGCAGCGCCTCGACGATCGGCGCCACGATCTCGGACGGGATGCCGAAGCCGATGCCCACCGATCCGCCGGTTGGCGAGACGATGGCGGTGTTCAGCGCGATCACCTGTCCGTTCATGTCGAAAGAGGGGCCGCCGGAATTGCCGGGATTTATCGGCGCGTCGAGCTGCAGGAAATCGTCGAACGGGCCGGCGCCGATGTCGCGCGAGCGTGCCGAGACGATCCCGGCGGTGACCGACGAGCCGAGGCCGAACGGGTTGCCGGCGGCGAGCACCCAGTCGCCCACCTGCAGCCTGCGGCTGTCGCCCCAGTGCGCCGAGGCGAGCTTGTGCGTGGGTCTCACGGCGATCACCGCGATGTCGGTCGGCTCGTCGACCCCGATCCGCTTCGCCGGCAGCTCGGTACCGTCCGAGAACGAGACGGTGATCCGGTCCGCCCCGCCGACCACGTGGAAGTTGGTGACGATGATGCCCGACGGGTCGATGACGAAACCGGAGCCGGCGCCGAGCATCTCCTCCGGCTTGCGACGCATCCGGTCGCGATACTGCCGCTCGAGCGGCGTGCCGCGCAGCGCCTGCGGTACGTGGCCCTTGTCGGCCGCCTCGTCGACCGGCTGGGTCACCGCGATGTTGACCACCGTGGGCACGATCCGGCGCACCAGGGGTGCGAACGAGATCGGGCCGGTGCGTACCAGCGGGGCCGGTTCGGCTCCGGTGAAGCCCGTGGTCGCCACCGCCGGCACGAAGCCGCCGTCGTCTGGCATCGGCGGGCTTGCCAGGGTGCTGGTGGCTTGCAGGTCCCGCCCGCGCGGCACCGGCTGGCGGATCGGCACCGGCCGCGTCCACCAGCTGGCCAGGAGTGCGGCCAGCGCCAGTCCCATCGCCAGCGGGGGGGCGAGCCTACTCATCCGCCACGTCTATGGAAGGAGCCTCATCTTCTCATCCTAGAGGATGGCGCAACGCCCTGTCATCGCGCCTGAGCACCCGCTGTGGCTTTGCCGGTTCAGGCAAGCGGATCCTCGGGCCAGTTGTGCTTTGGATAGCGGCTGCGCAACGCCTTGCGGGTTTCGGCCCAGCCGCCGCGCCAGAAGGCGGCGATGTCGCCGGTGATTGCCGCCGGCCGGCCGGCGGGCGACAGCAGGGCCAGGCGCAGCGCCAGCCGACCGGCGGCCAGCCTGGGCGTTTCGCGCAGGCCGTAAAAGGCCTGCGCCCTGGCCGCGGCCTCGGGGACCGGCTGGGTGTAGTCGATCGCGGCCTGGCCGCCGGGCAGCGACAGGCGCTCGGGAAGCTCGCGGTCGAGCCGGGCGCGCTGCCCGTCATCGAGCCGGCCGCGCAACAGGCGGGCGACATCGAGCCGTTCGAGATCGGCCAGCCGGGTCGCCTCCGACAAGGCCGGCCGCAGCCAGTCCTGGACGCTCGCGGCCAGTGACTCGAGGGACAGATCGGGCAGGCCCGGATCCAGTCCGGCGGCGCGCGCGTGTGCCACGCGCGCCTGCAACTGGCAGGCGGCCGGACTCCAGTCGAGCGCGCGTCGCAGGTCGCGCGCCGCCTCGGCGGCCAGGATGGCGGCGACCTCGGCGGCCTCGCCGGTCTCGCTGCGGTCGCGCAGTACGAGCGTCCCCAGTCTCAGCCGGCGTCGTGTCACCACCGCGCGGCTGGTCGGATCGAGGCTGGTTTCCACCTGCTCGCTGGCCCGCTCGAGCAGCGGCCGGGGCAGTCGCTCGGGGTCGAGCGGCAGGGCGAGGGTGATCTCGGTGCCGCTGCGCTGGTGCAGACCGGCCGCGACCAGCAGCGGTGCGTTGGCCAGCGGGTCGGACAGGCTCAGCCTGGCACTGCCGCCGCCGGACAGGCGGAAGCTGCCGGGCTCGCGGCGCTGGGCGATGCGGTCGGGAAAGGCGGCCGCGAGCAGCCCCGCGGCGTCCCCGCCAGGCTCGGCCCTGGTGCCGAGCCGGCGGCGGTAGAGCGAGGCCGCCTGCCGGATGCGGGCCAGGGCCGCGCGGTCCGCCGCCCCGTCGCCTGCGCCGGACAGCGCCGCGAGTCGCAGCGAGACATCCGCCTGCGGCCGCGCGGCCGGCGCGCCATGGGCCGCCGGGCGGGCGCGCAGCGGGTCGCGCTCCTCGAGCAGGGCGGCAAGCTCGGCGGCCAGCGACGCCTCGGCCGGGCCCTCTGCGGCCAGCATCATCGCCGCCAGCCGCGGATGGCCGCCGAGTTCGGCCATGGAGCGGCCGAGCGCGGTGATCCGGCCGTCCGCCTCAAGCGCACCGAGATCGCGCAGCAGGGCGCGCGCCGCTTCCTGTGCCCCGCCCGGCGGCGGGTCGGGCAGCGGCAGCGCGTCGGCCGGTGTGCCCATCGCGTCGGCCCAGGCGCTCGCCGCGAGGCAGAAGCCGGCCAGGTCGGCGTCGAGGATTTCCGGCCGGTCGTGGGGTGCCAGCGCGCGCCCCTGCGCCTCGCTCCACAGCCGCAGCGCCAGCCCCGGCGCTTCCCGGCCCGCCCGCCCGGCGCGCTGTGCCGCGGCCGCCCGGCTGACCCGCAGCGTCTCGAGCCGCGGCAAGCCACTGCCGGGATCCAGACGCGGCGAACGCCGGAAGCCACCATCGACGACAATCCGCACTCCCGGCACGGTGAGCGACGTCTCTGCGATCGATGTCGCCAGCACCACGCGACGCCGCCCGCCCGGTGCCGTGGGCCGCAGCACCAGGTCCTGCTCGCCAGCCGCCATCTCGCCGTAGAGGGGCAGGATGTCGGCCGCAGCCCCACCTCCAGGCCCGCTCCCGGAGCTGGCGCCGTCGAGCAGTGCGGCCGTGCGCCTGATCTCGCCCACGCCGGGCAGGAAGGCGAGCACGTCGCCGGCGTCGAAGCGGGGATCGGCCAGCGCGGTGCGGATGGCGCGCGCCATCGCGTCCGGCAGGTCGCGCAGATGGGCGATGTCGCGCCTGGCGTGCCGGATCTCGACATCGAACAGGCGCCCCGCACTTTCCACCACCGTCCCGCCCAGCCGGCGGCCGAGTGCTGCGCCGTCGACCGTGGCCGACATGGCCAGCAGGCGCAGCTCCGGGCGCAGCGCGCGCTGCAGGTCGAGGCACAGGCCCAGTGCGAGGTCGGCGTCGAGGCTGCGCTCGTGGATCTCGTCGAAGATGACGCAGCCCACGCCCTCCAGGGTGGGGTCGGCGAGCAGCTGGCGGACCAGCAGGCCTTCGGTGACCACCTCGATGCGGGTCTCGGCCGAGACCGCGCGATCCAGGCGGGTGCGGTAGCCGACCAGGCCGCCCGGCGCCTGGCCGAGCAGCGAGGCCATGCGGGACGCCGCCGCCCGGGCGGCGAGCCGGCGCGGCTCGAGCATGACGATCGTCTGTGCGCCGAGCCAGTCCGCGCCGAGCAGGGCGAGCGGCACGGTGGTGGTCTTGCCCGCACCCGGCGGGGCGAGCAGGACGGCCGCCCGGCCGTGGCCGAGTTCCGTCAGCAGCGCCTCCAGGGACGGGGCGACCGGCAGGTCCAGGATGGCATCGCGGGCAGAGGGGGGCAGAAACTCGAGCGGCAGCATGGTTCCAGTGTGGCGGTCGCGTGCTATGGGCGGAAGGTGCCGCGCTATGATCGCCTGCCGTTCCCGGCCGCCGCTTCGTCTGGTGAGTCCATGCTCCGCCTGTTCCTTGCCCTTGCCTTGATCGTGGCGTCCGGGCTGCCCGGCGCCCGATGCGGGACGGCGTTCGCTGCCGAAAGCAACCTGGTCTCGACCGGGCACGACACCGCCAGCCTGGTTACCGACCGCGACAGCTTCGCCCCGGGACAGGCGCTGCAGGTAGGTCTCCGCCTGCGTCTCGCCCCGGGCTGGCATACCTACTGGTCCAATCCGGGCGACGCCGGGGATACGCCCACGGTCACGGTCAGCGCCTCCGGTGCCGCCGGCGGCACGGGGAGCCGGATCCTGTGGCCCGCGCCGCGGCGCCTGCCGGATGGTCCGGTGATGAGCTACGGCTACACCGGCGACGTCGTGCTGCCGGTGCAACTGGCACTGCGTCCGGGCGACGGCGGCGGGCTGCATCTGCAGGCGCAGGCGGACTGGCTGGCCTGTGCCAAGGTCTGTATCCCCGAACATGGCGCCTTCCGGCTCGACCTGCCGCGCGGGGCGGGTGCGGCCTCTGCGCAGGCCGGGCTGTTCGCTGCCGCCCAGGCGCGCCTGCCGGTGGCCTCGCCGTTCGGCGCGACCCTGGCCGCCGATGGCACGCTGAGCGTGGTCGGCCGGGGCCTGGGACCGGCCAGCGTGCGCGATGCGTGGTTCTTCCCGGCGAGCCCCGGCCTGATCGATCAGGCGGCGCCCCAGAAGCCGGCCGTTCGCGCGGGGCTCGTGAGCCTGCGCCTGCGGCCGGTGCCGGGCAGCAGGCTGCCGCGCAGCCTCGACGGGCTGCTCGTGCTGCGCGATCCGCAGGGCAGCGAGAGCTTCCTCGGACTGCATGCGGTGGCGGCTGCTTCGGTCGCGCCGGCCGACCGCGCTGCGAGCGGGGCGGGCGGGCTGCTCCGGCTGCTCGTGCTCGCCTTTGCCGGCGGGCTGGTGCTCAACCTGATGCCGTGCGTCTTCCCGGTGCTGGCGATCAAGGCGCTCGGTCTCGCTCGGCTTGGGGGCAAGGACCGGGCCGCCGCGCGCAGGGGGGCCGTGTTCTACCTGCTCGGCGTGGTCAGCGCCTTTGCCGCCACGGGCGGAGTGCTGCTGGCCCTGCGTGCCGGCGGGGCGGTGATCGGCTGGGGCTTCCAGTTCCAGTCGCCGGTGTTCGTGGCACTCGCCTGCTGGATGATGTTCCTCGTCGGCCTCAACCTCGCCGGGTTGTTCGAGGTCGGGCTCGGTGTCCAGGCGCTGGGCGGCAACCTGCCGCGCCGGCACGGCGCACTGGGCGACTTCGCCACCGGGCTGCTCGCCGTGCTGGTCGCCGCCCCCTGCACCGCGCCTTTCATGGCGGCCGCCATCGCCGGCGCCCTCGCCGCGTCCACGGTCGCGGCCTTGCTTTTGTTCGTCGTCATGGGGCTGGGGCTTGCCCTGCCCTACGTCGTTCTTGCCCTGGTGCCGGCGCTGGCGCGTCGGATGCCGAGGCCGGGCGGCTGGATGGTGCTCCTGCGCCAGGCGCTCGCCTTCCCGATGTTCGCCACCAGCGCCTGGCTGCTCTGGGTCGCCTCCGTCCAGCGCGGCGACCGCGCGGTGCTGGTGGTGGCCTCGGGGCTCGTCCTCCTGGGGTGCGGCGGCTGGCTGTTCGGCCTGTCGCAGCGTCCGCCGCCCGGCGCGTCGGCGCGGGGCGGCCGGCGCGCCGCCATCGGCTGCGCGGCGGGTGCCGCGTCGTGCCTCGCCGCCACTTTTGCTCTGCTGCCCGGTCTGGGCGCAGGCGTCCCGGCGCCTGCTGGCGGGGGGGAGTCCGCCGATGCGTTCAGCCCCGCCAGGCTGGCCGCACTCCGCCAGTCCGGCCGCCCGGTCTTTGTCGACATGACCGCGGCCTGGTGCGTGGTCTGCCTGGTCAATGAGCGCGTGGCCTTGGCACCGGAGCAGGCGGCGTTCAGCCGCGCCGGCGTGGTGCTGCTGCGCGGCGACTGGACCAGCCGCGACGACGCGATCACGCGCTATCTGCGCGCCTTCGGCCGCGACGGTGTGCCACTCTATGTCTATTACCCGCCACACGGGCCCGGCCAGCTGCTGCCGCAGGTACTGACCCGGCGCACGGTGCGCGAAGCGATCGGCGACCTGTCCTGAGCGGAAGAGCACCCGGCTTGAACCTGCGTCGTCTCGTCGTCGGTCACTGGCGCAGCTTCGCGGGCCTGCTGGTCGGCGTGGTCGCCTACCTGCTTCTCGACGGGGTCGAGATCCGCCACGTGCCGCGCCTCATCGCGGCCTGGGATTTCGGCGGCGTGACCTTCCTCGCACTCTGCGCCTGGCTGTTCGCGAGCACCCCCGCCCAGAGCATGGCCGGCAATGCCGAGGCGCAGGAGGAGGGCGAATGGACGATCTTCGTCGTCACCCTGCTTGGCGTCGTGATCAGCTTCGCCGCCATCGTCACCGGCTTTTCCGGCAAGGGGTTGAGCGAGGCGCTGCGCGCGCGCCATACGGCCCTGGTGGCGCTGACCCTGCTGGTCTCATGGCTGGTGATGCAGACCTGCTTCGCCATGCGCTACGCGCACGAATATTACGAAAGCGACGACGGACGCTCATTGAACAAGGGGCTGATGTTCCCCTCCGACGAGGCGCCCGACTACTGGGATTTCGTCTATTTCTCGGTGGTGCTGGGCATGACCTTCCAGGTGTCCGACGTGCAGATCGCCGCCCGAACGCTGCGTCGCCTCGCCACGCTGCACGGCTTTCTCGGCTTCATCTTCAACACGGTGATCATCGCCGTGACCGTCAACATCGCCTCGGGCTTCCTGACCTGAAGGTCGCTCCCGGCGCTCACTGCGGCGCGGGTGTGGGCGGCGGCAGCGAAAGGTAGCTCGGCGGCGGCGAACGCTCCTGCGGCGGGGCGCCTGCTGGCGAGGGAGCGCCAGGTTGAGCCGGAGCGCCAGGCTGAGTGGACGTGCCAACCTGCGGGGACGTGCCAGCCTGCGGGGACGTGCCGGCCTGCGGAGCGAGAGGCGTGGGAGGCTCGGCCGAGCCGGCGGGGGACGCGCCTGGCTCGGAGAGGCCCTCCTGCGGCGCCGGACCCGTCGCTGACCCGGCACCTTGTGGCGCACCGGCAGCGCCCGGGGCCGTCGGCGTCATGCTGGCGGCGGGTGCGCCGGGCAGGGGCGCGACGCCCGGCGGCGGCGCGGCGGCGTTCGGCGGGGGCAGGCTCTGCTGCTGGACGGTGCCGGCAAGCGGGTTGCCTGCCGCATCGACCAGCCAGTCGCGCAGGGCGCGCCTGACCTGGAATTCGAACTCGACATTCATGTCGCGCATCATCTCGCGCTCGACCTGGTAGAGGCGTGCACGCCGGCCGTCGTCGGAATCGCTGGACGGCACGAAACGGCGGGAGACATTTGCCTCGGCAAAGGCCGCCTCGGTGCCGCCGGCGGTCATGATCTCGAGCCGGACGGTCATGTCGCCAGCCAGCGCGCCGCCGCTTTCGGCGGTGATCGAAGCCTGGTCGATGCTGAACACGGCCGTGCCGCTGTTGCCGGCGGCCACCAGCCGGTCCCGCGCCATCGTCTGCAAGGCCTGGTCGGGTGGCACCGGTGCGGCGGCGGAGAGATCGTCGTCGCCGCTCGCCGGCTGCGCGTGGTCCTGGATGCTGATCGCGGCGACATTGAGCCGCAGCTTGGGCAGGTAGCTGTAGTCGAGCGGCGGGAAGCTGGCCGGGCTCTGGCCGCCGCACCCTCCCAGACCGCCGGCCAGCGCCAGGCCGAGGGCGAGTCCGGCCAGCAGGCGTCCGGGTCGGGGCGGCAGGCGGGCGGGCAGCAGCGGAGGATGCATCAGGCGGCTCCAGAACCGGACAGGATCTTCCAGCGGCGTCGAGCGGGCGGCATGGGTGGCAGAGGGGCAGAACGCGGCGGCCCGGCGGTGCCGGCCTGGGCAGCCCCCGTTGTCGCCCGCCGCGCTTCCTGCGCCAGCAGCCCGGCGAGCAGGGCGCGCCCGTGCGGTGGCTCGTCACGGGCGAAGGCGAGGTTCAGGGCGGGGATGAACAGGACTGCGCGCGGCGTCCCGGCCGCCGCGACGAGAAGGTAGAAGCTGAGGCCGGCGCGCCTGTCGAAGAAGCGATGGGCGACGAGATCGCCGGGTGCAAGATCGGTCAAGGCGCGGCTTTCCTGCGCGCGCAGGGGGCCGCCGCCCAATGGGCTGGGCACCTCCGGGATCGACATGCCGGACACGACGGGCAGCGGTGCGAGCAGGATGTCGAGCACCGGCAGCGACAGGCGCAGTCCGTCGGTCATGTAGTGGTCCGACAGGCCGCTGAAACGCGCGATGCTCACGCAATCGGGCGGGGTCAGTGCCTGCCCGGCGACGTGGGCGACCAGTTCGGACACGAAGGCCGGATTGATGCCCCTGAACTGTCCGGCGGTTGGCGCCGCATCGGGGCGCGGGCCGCACAGGGTGATCTCGTGGATGTCGCGCAGCAGCGGCAGCAGCCGGCTGATGATCCGCTCGCTGGCCTCGGGCGGCAGGCGAGCGGGGTGGTTGGCAAGGAACTCCAACCGCTCGCCCGCGCCTTCGCCCAGGTACCACACCGCGTCCGGCTCGCCCGGATCCTCGTGACGCAGCTCGAGCAGGTGGATCGGCGCCAGGCCGGTCTGCAGCCCGAGCGGTGACCAGCCCGGGTTGAGCCCGCGCACCGGCTCCCCGCCCATGGTGATGGGGCGGGGCTGTCCCCGCTCATCCGTGGCCCGGAAGGTGCCGTCATGATGGATGACGGGCCAGAACGCCAAACCGAGCCACTCCCTGGTTCCTATCGACCGCCCTGCCGATGCGTCCCGCCGATCGGCCCGCCGATCGCCCAATTGATCACTCCGGGCGACGCTACAAAGCCGCTCCGGCCCGGGCAAGCGCCCCCGGACCGCGTCAGCCGTTGCCGCGCACCGTGCCACGCGGGAAGCGGAAATCGAAATTGCAGAACTCGCAGGTCATGACGATGTCGCCGTCGACCACCATGTGGTCGAGATCGTCGGGCGCAAAGCCCTCCAGGATGTCCGACAGCCGGGCGCGCGAACAGCGGCAGCCATAGGCCAGTGCCCGCGGCCGGTCCGTCGCCACCCCTTCGCTGTGGAACAGCCGGTAGAGCAGGGTCTCGGCGGCGAGCGAGTCGTCGAGCAGCTCGTCCTCGCTGATGGTGGCGGCGAGCGTCAGCGCCGTGGACCAGGCCTCGTCCGCCTGCGCGCCCTGGGCCGGGTCGGCCGTCTCGGTGGCCTCGTCCGAGCCGCCGCCGGCGGCGATCCGCTCGAGGATCAGTGCGGCGGCGCGCCAGCCCAGGTCGGTCTGCCGGCAGGCCAGATGCACCCGGCAGTCATGCTGCTCCGAGGTCACGAAATAATGCTGGGCCATCTCCGCCAGCGTTTCGCCCTCGATGGAAACGATGCCCTGGTGGCGCTCCGTGTCGGGCCCTTGGTCGACGGTCAGCGCCAGATAGCCGTCGCCGAGCAGCCGTGCGGCGGTGGCGCAGTCGGCCGCCGGATCTCCGGCCAGGGCATCGAGCCGCTCGTCATCGCTGCGCGCGTAGAAACGCAATGCGCCCTGGTCGGTGCAGTCGGCGACGAGCAGCGGCACCGGGCCGTCGCCCTTGGCCTGCAGACTGAACGAGCCCCGGAACTTCAGTGCCGAGGCCAGCGCCGCGACCAGGGCGAGCGCCTGACCGGCGAGGCGCGACACCTCCGCCCGATGGTCATGGCGAGAGAGCAGCGCCTCGGCGAGCGGGCCGAGGCGGATCAGGCGTCCGCGCACCGGACGGTCGGGCAGGAAGAAGGGCACGATGCCGCGCGGCACGACGATGTCGGGAACGTCGGGGCGGCCGGTATCCAGGAAGGCAGGTGTCTCAACCATGCCGACACGATAGGCAAGCACGCCGCGCGCGCCCACCCTGTGGCCGGCGATTTCGCCGCGCCGGCCGACGCCCCCGATGACCGGCCCGGCTGCAGCACCCGGCCGCGGGCCGCAGAAGACAGCTGGCGAGATATCGCCCGAACGGATGAGTTCCGCAACTTTGCAGTCGGCATCTGCGGGAAAGCGCACTGTCCGGGCCGGTCTGCTCCGTTACAGCTTGTAACAACGACCGCCCTGCCTATGATCGCGCCGCCGGCGGGCGGAGATCCGCCGGCACTGGCTGGCTTTGTCTACCGGATACGCCTGGAGGGCCTGCAACCAACCGGAGCCGAGAGATGCTGAAGCCACTGACCCTTGCGCTGCTTGCGCTACTTGCACTGCCCGCCGCCTCCATCGCGCGGGCGGACGACCTGACCCTCGACTACCAGAGCTGCTCGATCAGCGCCCAGACCGTGGGTTCGATCCAGAAGGCTCTCGCCTACGTGGTCGCCAACGAGCCCGACGACAACGGCAGCCTGTTCAAGCCGCGGCCGAGCCGGATGTGGTCGGCGGTGGTGGACCGGACGGGACGGTTGTGTTCGATCATACGCAGCGACCCCGATGCCTGGCCCGGCAGCCGAGCCATCGCCATCGCCAAGGCGGCGTCGGCGAACGATTTCAGCAACAACCTGCTCGCACTTTCGACCGCCAACCTCTACGCACCGACCCAGCCTGGCGGCTCGCTCTACGGGCTGAACAACTCCAACCCGTTCAACCCCGCGTTCAATTCGCAGACCATCCAGGCGGTCGGGCAGGTGGTGGGCGGCGTCATCACCTTCGGCGGCGGCGTGGCACTCTACAACGGCAGCGGCAACGTCATAGGCGGGTTGGGGGTGTCCGGCGACTCGTCCTGTGCCGACCACGCCATCGCCTTCCGGATGCGACAGCTTTCCGGGTTCGACAACACCCCTGGCAGCAAGGGCGCGGACAACATCCAGTACCTCGCGGCTGGTGAGCCGTCCGACACCGGCTTCAAGCAGCCGCATTGCTCGGCCAACGACATCACCCCCTAGCACTCGGCTCGGTGCCGCCCGATGGCGCAGCCTCGGGCGGCACCGAGCGCGATCGGGTCTAAATCCGTGCCGTGACGTCTGCCTCGAGCGCTTCGAGCTGCTGCTCGAGCCTGCCTGCCGGTTGGTCGGCGATGCCTTCCTGGGCCAGCGCCTGGAGGAAGTTGCGCCGGCAGCGGTCATGCACCAGGTCCGGATCCATGCCGCGGCCGAGCCCCGCCACGCAATCGAGGTAGGCGTTGCGCAGCCCGCGCACCGCCGGCCGGGCGGCGAGCGGGCCCAGGGTCTCGTCGAGGATCCGGTCCAGCTCGGGCTCCACCCAGCCCGGTGCGGCCGGCACGTCCTCGGTGGAGGTGGGCATGTTGTTGGGCGGCGGCTCGGTCACTGGCTGCGTCCTCCGGCTGCGGCGAGGCGGGTCTCGCCGCCACGGCTGTCCGGCCGCGCACCGGCCTGCTCGATCAGCGAGGCCCAGTCGCGGCCACCGAGGATCCAGGCGAGCAGCGCCTTCTGGGCGTGCAGCCGGTTCTCGGCCTCGTCGAACACCACCGACCAGCGCCCGTCGATGACGCCCTCGGTCACCTCCTCGCCGCGATGGGCCGGCAGGCAATGCATGAACAAGGCATCCGGGGCGGCCTGGCTCATCAGCGACTCGTCGACGCGGTAGGGTTCGAGCAGGTGGCGGCGGTCTTCGAGCGGATCGTCGGACATCGACACCCAGGTGTCGGTGACCACGCAATCGGCCCCGGCGACCGCATCCGCCGCCGTCGGGCAGGAGACGATCGCGGCCCCGGCGGCCGCGTGGCCACCGCCGATCTGCGCCTCGGCCCAGCCGAGCACGCCCGGATCCGGTGCGAGTGCCGGCGGCACGGCGAGACGCAGGGTGAAGCCGAACCGGACGGCCGCCTCGATCCAGGAGGCCGCGACATTGTTGCCGTCGCCGCACCAGGCCACGGTCCGGCCGGTGATCGGGCCGCGATGTTCCTCGAAGGTGAGGATGTCGGCCAGGATCTGGACCGGGTGCGAGGCGGAGGTGAGGCCGTTGACGATCGGGATGGTGCTGTGCGCCACCAGCTCGCGCAGCTGGGCCGGATCGTCGATGCGGACGACGAGCACGTCCAGGAAGCGCGACAGCACGCGCGCCGTGTCGGCGACGCTTTCCCCCCGCCCGAGCTGGGTGTCGCGCGGCGAGAGTGCGATCACGTCGCCGCCGAGCTGGCGCATCGCCACCTCGAAGGACACCCGCGTGCGGGTCGAGGGCTTGCCCATCATCAGCCCGAGTGTCCGGCCGGTGAACAGCGCGCGTGCGCGCAGCCGTGCCGCCGGGTCGCGCTGCTGCGCGTCCTTGAGACTGCGCGCGGCCTCGATCAGGTGACGCAGGTGGGCGCCGTCATGGTCGCGCAGCTCGAGGAAGTGACGCGGCCCGCACCCGTCCCGTCCCTCGCGAACCGCGCCCGCCTGGCTGGGTGCGGGCGTGCTCACGAGGCCGCCCGCTGCGGCGTCCGCAGCCGCTCGGCGGCGCGCGCGAGCCGGCTGACCGCCTCGTCGAGATCCGCCTCGGTGATGACCAGCGGAGGCACGAGCCGCAGCACGTTCTCGCCCGCCGCCACCACCAGCAGCTGTTCCTCCAGGCAGGCGGCCATCAGCTCGGTGTTGGGCCTGGCACAGACCAGCCCGACCATGAGGCCGCGCCCGCGAACGGCGGAAAAGCTGTCGGGATATTCGGCGACCAGCCGGCCGAGCCGCCCGATCAGCCGCTCCCCGCGACGGGTGACGCTGTCGAGGAAGCCTGGTGCGAGCAGCACGTCGAGAACCGCGTTGCCGGCGGCACAGGCGAGCGGGCTGCCGCCGAAGGTGGTGCCGTGCGTGCCGGGGGTGAGGTGCCGGGCCACCGCCTCGGTCGCCAGCACCGCACCGAGCGGGAAGCCGCCGCCGATTCCCTTGGCCAGGCTCACCACGTCGGGACGGATGCCGGCCCACTCGTGCGCCAGCAGCCGCCCGGTGCGACCCATGCCGCTCTGCACCTCGTCGATGCCGAGCAGGAGGCCGAACTCGTCGCAGGCGGCGCGCAGGCCGCGCAGGAACTCGGCACTGGCCGGACGCACGCCGCTTTCGCCCTGGATCGGCTCGACGATGATCCCGGCGGTCTGCGGGGTAATGGCGTCGCGCAGCACGTTGAGGTTGTTGAACGGCACATGGTCGAACCCGTCGACCGCCGGGCCGAAGCCCTCGAGATATTTCGGGTTGCCGGTGGCCGACAGCATGGCGAGCGTGCGGCCGTGGAAGGCGCCCTCGAAGCTGATGATGCGGCTGCGTTCGGCATGCCCGGCGCAGAACATGGCGCGGCGCATCATCTTGACCATGCCCTCGTTCGCTTCAGCGCCCGAGTTGCAGAAGAAGACGCTGTCGGCGAACGTCGCCTCGACCAGCCGCGCGGCCAGCCGCTCGGCCTGCGGCACGCGATACAGGTTGGAGACGTGGATGACGCGTCCCGCCTGCTCGGCGATGGCAGCGACCAGGTGCGGATGGGCGTGGCCGAGCGAGGAGGTGGCGATGCCGCCGGCGCAGTCGAGAAAGCGTCGTCCGTCCGTCGACTCCAGCCAGGCACCCTGGCCGTGCTCAAAGGCGAGCGCGACGCGTGCGTAGTTGGGGGTCAACGGAGAGATCATAAGCTCGGTCCTGCGCCTGTGGAGGTCCGGGCGGCGAGTGCCGGACCTTGCCTTCGAGCCTGCCCCGACAGTTGCGAAAAGAGCAGGCCTGCCACGCGCATATCAGGCGATTGTGAGACGCGGTAGCCGCGGCGACCCTCGGGTGAGCACCGGCGGGCAAGCAATGGGCAGCAATGGGAACGGCAGGGCGGCGTGCGGCAAGGCCGGCCAGACAAGCGGCCGGACCGGGGCAGCGACGCTGCCCCGTCCACGGTGCGGCCGGTCAGGCAGCCTTCATGGTCGCGGTCAGCCGGTCGAGGACCACGCTCTTGTCGGTGCCCTCGACAACCGCGATCTCGGCACCGAACCGGTCGAGTGCCAGCTCGAACAGCTTGCGCTCGCTGAAGCTGCCCTCGAGATTGTCCACGTGACGCTGCAGGTCGCGCACCACCTCGGCTACCTGCAGCAGGTCGCCGGAGTTGATGCGGGCCTGGATCTCGACGGCGCGGCGCGCCCAAAGCGCCTTGCTGACCCGCGGCTTGCCGCGGATCACCGCCATCGCCTTCTCGACCACATCCTTGCCGGCGATCTTGCGCAGCCCGGAGGCGCGCGCGCGGGCGAGGGGGATGCGCAGCGTCATCTGGTTGTCGGAGAACGAGACCTGGATCACCTCGAGCTTGTGACCGGCGATCTCTTCCTCGCCGATCCGGTCGATCCGCCCGACGCCGTGTGCCGCGTACACAACCGCGTCGCCCTCCTTGAACGGATCGGCATCCGCCGTCTTCTCGTGCGCGGCGGTGGCAGCCGCCGCCTTGCGGACCTGGGCCTCGGTGACGGCAGTCTTGGTGGCCGGCTTGAAGACGTTCATCACAGGCCCCCCGTCACCTGGCTCTGACCTGGAAAGCAGTTCGGCATCATGACCCTCATCAACATGGCAGGCGACGGCGTCCAATGGCGCGAGTGCGTCGTGTGGCGCAATGCAGCCCAAAGACCTTGTGCGAAAGAACGACCGTGACGGACCGGTCGCAACCAGAAGCCAAGCGCTGCGGAGGGCCGAACGCCACGCGCGGCACGCCAGGGCGCGCGGCAAAGCCAGGCATCCGCCGCGCACGCGGGATTCCCGATAGAGGCGCTGTCGGTCAGCGCCTCGACGATCGGCAACGTTGCGACCGATGGCTTTTCGCCCGGCAACTCTTCGACCGGCGGCTTTTCTGGGGCAGGCGTCTGGGGCATCCTCTCCGCACAGTGTCGCACAGAACGAGCGCTTCGCATATGGTGGTGACGCCGCAGCGCAACAACCGCTAGATCCCACGCCGATGCGCAGGCATAAGCCCTGCCCGGCAGCCGGACGCGCGAGCGCCGCGTTGGGGCATCAAGGCGGCTGATCGACCCGGTTTCGGATGATCGATCCGCGCGCCGTCTGCAAAGGGGGTAGGACCATTTTCAAGGGCAGCAAATTCGACGATCGCCAGAAGGCGTCCGCGGAGGCGAAGCACGCCATGCTCGCCAGGTTCAAGAGCCGGCCGCCGGCCGACGATCCGGAGGTGCAGGCCAAGCTGGCCGAGCGCCGGCAGATCGCCGAGGCGCGCGAGGCGCGCATGGCAGAGCGGCGGATCGAGCGCGAAGCGGAGGCCGCACGGCTTGCCGCCGAGAAGGCCGCCGCCGCCGCGGCGGAAGCGGAGCGGCAGGCCGAGGCCGAGGCCGCGGCGCGCGAGTCGGCACGCGAGGAGGCCTTGCTCAAGCTCGCCCAGAAGGCGGCGCGCGACAAGCGCTACGCCGCCCGCAAGGCGCGTCGCTGAGCAACCTCCCGCCAGGCGCGGCCGCGACCATGTCCACGCCGGTCGGGCAGCATCGGACGGCGTCGCAAGCCCGCCGCCTCACCTCCCGCTATCCGGCCGCTGGTGAGCGACGGCCGGTGAGCGACGGCCGGTGAGCGGCCGCCGGCGGCCGGGCCGGCGCGCGGCGGTCGCCGCGCCTCGCGCGGCCCCGGCGTCCCGCCCGCCTCCCGCGCCTCACCTGGCCGACGAGGCGGCGCTGCGCGAGGCGGCGCTGGCTCATCTGGCCCGGTTTTCGGCCACCGAGGCGGGACTGTTGCGGGTACTGCAGCGGCGGCTCGCCCGGCTCGCACGCCGGGCGCTGGCGGCAGGTGCCGAGCCCGAGGCGGTCGCTGCCGCCGAAGCGGCAGCCGCTGCCGCGGCGCGACGGGTGGTGGCCGATCTGGTCCGGATCCGCGCGGTGGACGATGCCAGCTTTGCCGGCAGCCGGGCGCGTGCGCTGCTGCGCAGTGGCCGCTCGGAGCGCAGCATCCGCGCGCGGCTGGCGATGCACGGGGTCGATCCGGGGCTGGCCGGCGAGGCGACCAGTGCAGCGCGGGCCGGCGCCGTCCTGGACGATGCCGCCCAGGCCGGCGCGCGCACCGGTGCCGCACCCGCCGACAGGGCGGAGGCGCTGGACACCGAACTGGCGGCGGCCTTGCTGCACGCCCGCCGGCGCCACCTCGGACCCTTCGCCCGCGAGGCGTTGTCCGGGGGCGCGCCGGCGAGTGCGCACGAGACGGCAGGCGAGACCGCGCAGGCAACGTCGCCCGGCACCGGCGACGACGGCGGCGCGGAGGCCGTGGATGACGACGCCCATGATGCGGGCGACGGGGAAGAAGGTGCGGCGTCGGCCGGACGGCGGGGGGGGCCCCCAGCGAGGCCCGCAGCGAGGCCCCCAGCGAGGCCCCTGGGCGGCAGGCGGCGGGCGGGGGCTCCGGAAAGCGCCGGCGCGCGGGCGCTGGCAAGCCTGGCCCGGGCCGGCTTCAGCGCGGCGGTCGCGGCCCGCGCGCTCGCCACCGACCGCGAGGCGGCGGAGGACCTGATCGAGCGTCTTCGCAGGCTTTGAGGCGGCGGTCCCGGCCGCGCGCAACCCTGGTGGCAACCCTTTGGGCGAGGGTTGCATGCGGCCGGCAGTACGGCCACATCCTTGGCGCCGGATCGGCAGGCCCCGCGCGACGGGCGCCCCTGGCAGGGAGAAGGTCATCATGGGCAGCTTGAGCATCTGGCACTGGTTGATCGTGCTCGCGGTCGTCCTGCTGCTGTTCGGCGGCAGCGGCAAGGTCAGCACGCTGATGGGCGACTTCGCCAAGGGCGTGAAATCCTTTAAGAAGAACATGGCCGACGACGAGTCCATGGAAGCGCACGGCCGTGACGCGCAGGCAGGCCCGGTGACCCGTGGCGGCGAGCGGACCGCCAGCCTGTCTTCGCCCGTCGCGCCGATGCCGCCCTCGGCCGTCTCCGGCGCCAGCGCCGAGCCGCCGCTGCAGGAGCCTGTCCGGCACGGCTGAGCCGCGGCGGCGAGCGTTCAGCCGGTCAGCGTTCGAGGGCGCGAGATGGCGCGGGCCGAGGTGCAGGAGACGGACGGACGGGCTTTCGACCGGTTGGGCGACCAGGCAGGCGGCCCGAAGAACCGTGCACCTGCGCCCGGCCCGGATGCGGATCCCGATCCAGACTGGCAGCGGGCGGTGGATGCGATCATCACAGCCGGGCGCAGGCTGGACAGGGCAGGGTGGGTGCCGGCGACGGCCGGCAACCTGAGCTGCCGCCTCGCCTGCGGGCGGATCGCGATCACCCGCAGCGGCGGCCACAAGGGCTTCCTCGGCCCCGACGGGGTGATCGAGGTGGATCTCGACTCGCGTCCCGCTCGGGCCGGTGACCGGCCCAGTGCCGAGACCGGCCTGCACTGCCAAATCTATGCGCTCGTCCCCGGCAGCCGCGCCGTGCTGCACGGCCACTCGGTTGCCGCGACCGCGCTGTCGCTGGCGTTGCCACGCGGCGAGTCGCTGGTCTTCGAGGGGTTCGAACTGGTCAAGGCCTTCGATCCGGCCGCCTCGCACCTGGACCGCCGGCGCCTGCTGGTGGTCGACAACGATCAGGACATTCCCCGCCTGTGCCGCACCCTGGCCCCGCTGCTCGGCGATCTCGAGCTGCCCGCCTACCTGATCCGAGGACACGGTGCCTATGTCTGGGGGCGGTCCATGGACGAGGCGCTCCACCGGCTGGAAGCGCTGGAATTCCTGCTGTCCTGCCTGCTTGAGAGGAGGAGGTTCGCGTCATGAGCCGACTGACCATCTTCGCCGACGACCGCCCTGGTGAGCCGCTGCTCCGCACCGACGATTCCGGCCGCATGGCCGAGGAGCTCGGCCGGATCGGCGTGCGCTTCGAGCGCTGGGACAGCCCCGTCGCCCTGCCCGCCGATGCCGGGCCCGACGCGATCCTGGCGGCCTACCGGCCGCATCTCGACCGGCTGATGGGCGAGAACGGCGCCGGCTCGGCCGATGTCGTGCGCATGACGCCGCAGACGCCCAACAAGGAGGCGCTGCGCACCAAATTCCTGTCCGAGCATCGCCATACCGAGGACGAGGTGCGCTTCTTCGTCGATGGCGCGGGCAGCTTCATCCTCCATGTCGCGGGCCGGGTCTATGACGTCCACTGCACCCGGGGCGACCTGATCTCGGTCCCCGAGGGCACCGCGCACTGGTTCGATGCCGGCGAGGCACCCTCCTTCACGGCGCTGCGCATCTTCTCCGATATCAGCGGCTGGGTTGCGCACTACACCGGCGACGAGATCAGCGCCCGCTTCCCGGCAGCCTGACCGGTGGCCGAGGCAGACGTGCGGCCGCGCCTGGTGCTGACCGACATCGAGGGCACCACCACACCCATCTCCTTCGTCCACCAGGCGCTGTTTCCCTATGGGCGCGCCGCCCTGCCGTCGCTGATCCGCGACCGCGCGGACGAGCCGGAGGTGGCCGAGGCCCTGGCCGCGATCGCGCGCGCCGCCCCTGGCGCCGACCCGCTCGAGCAGTGCCTCGCCTGGATGAACGAGGACGCCAAGGTGACGCCGCTCAAGCAGTTGCAGGGCATCGCCTGGCGCGAGGGCTACCGCTCCGGCGCCCTGCAGAGCGAGCTGTACGGCGACGTGCCGCCGGCCCTGCGTGCCTGGCAGGCGGCCGGGGTGCGCCTGGCGGTCTACTCGTCGGGCTCCGAGGCGGCCCAGCGCCTGATCTTCGCCCACGCGGCGCAGGGCGACCTGACCGGCCTGTTCGACGCCTTTCTCGACACCCGGATCGGCGGCAAGCGCGAGGCGGCCAGCTACACCCGCGCCGCCGGGGCGCTGGGCCTGCCGCCCGCGGACATTCTGTTCCTGTCCGACATGGCGGCCGAGCTCGATGCGGCGGCGGCGGGCGGCCTGCGCACCTGCCAGTTGCTGCGCGCGGGCGATTTCACCGAGCCGAGCCCCGCTCACCTCCAGGCGCCGGATTTTCCGGCCGTGGCGCGCCTGTTCGGCCTGCCCACGCTGGCGGCGCCGGCCCGGGCATGACCGCGCTCTACACCGACTGGCGGCAGATCCCCGACGAGGCGCGGGGTGCTGTCGCGGCCCTGGGCAATTTCGACGGCGTCCATCTCGGCCACGCCCATCTCCTGCGCACCCTGCACGCCGCGCGCCCCGACGGCCGCCTCGGCGTGGTCACCTTCGAGCCGCACCCGCGCGAGCTGTTCCGCCCCGACGACCCCCCCTTCCGCCTGAGCCTGTCGGCCGAGCGACATGCGGCCCTGGCAGCCCTCGGGGTCGGGGTGGTCTTCGAGATCCGCTTCGACGAGGCGTTCTCGCATTTCGCCGCCGACCGCTTCGTCCACGAGGTGCTGCATCGTGCCCTCGGCCTGCGCCACCTCGCCTGCGGCCCGGACTTCGCCTTCGGCTACCGGCGCGGCGGCGACGTCACCACCCTGGGCACCCAGGCCGAGGCGCTCGGCATCGGGCTCACCGTGGTGCCGCCCCTGGCCGATCTGGGCGGCCCGTTCTCCTCGACACGCATCCGCCGCGCGCTGCTCGACGGCTATCCGGAGCGGGCCACCGAGGAGCTCGGCCGGCCCTGGGCGGTGCGCGGCATCGTCGCGCACGGCGACAAGCGCGGCCGGCTGCTCGGCTTTCCCACCGCCAACATCGCCCTCGGCCGCCACCTCGAGCCGGCGCGCGGCGTGTATGCGGTGACCGTCAGGCTGCCGGATGGCAGCACCTCGCCGGGTGTGGCCAATATCGGCCGCAGGCCCACGGTCAATACCGGCGTCGAAAGCCGGCTCGAGGTGCACCTGTTCGATTTCGACGGCGACCTCTACGGCACCGAGCTGTCGGTGGCGCTGCACACGCTGCTGCGCGCCGAGCGCCGCTTCGACGGGCTCGACAGCCTGCGCGAGCAGATCGGCCGCGATGCGCTGCAGGCGCGCGAGTATCTGTTGCGCAAGATGGCGGGCTGAGGCAGCACGGAGGCCCCGCGGCACCATCGGCCGCGTGCGCAGGCCTGCGAGCACCGACATGAGCGAGCCCGACTACCGCGACAGCGTCTTCCTGCCGCGAACCCCCTTCCCGATGCGCGGCGACCTGCCGAAGCGCGAGCCGGCGCTGCTCGCCCGCTGGGCGGAGATCGGGCTCGATGCGAAGCTGCGCGCGGCGGAGGCGGGTCAGCCGCGCTTCACGCTGCATGACGGCCCGCCCTACGCCAACGGCCACCTGCATATCGGCCACGCGCTGAACAAGATCCTCAAGGACGTGATCAACCGCGCCCAGCGCATGGCCGGCCATGCGGTGCACTACGTGCCGGGCTGGGACTGCCATGGCCTGCCGATCGAATGGCGGATCGAGGAGGAGTACCGCAAATCGGGCCGCGACAAGGACCAGGTGCCGGTCCTGCAGTTCCGCGCCGAATGCCGCGCCTACGCCGCCAAGTGGCTCTCGGTGCAGTCGGCCGAGTTTCAGCGCCTCGGCGTGCAGGGCGACTGGGCCGGGCGCTATGCGACCATGGATTTCGCCTCCGAGGCGGCGATCGCGGCCGAGATCGGCCGCTTCCTGCTGAACGGCGCGCTGTATCGCGGCCTGCGGCCGGTGATGTGGAGCCCGGTCGAGAAGACCGCGCTGGCCGAGGCCGAGATCGAGTACCACGACCATACCAGCACGATGATCTGGGTGGCCTTCCCGGTGATCCACGACCCCACGCCGGACGGCGCCCTGGCTGGTGCGCGGGCGGTGATCTGGACCACCACGCCCTGGACGATCCCCGGCAACCGCGCCATCGCCTACGGCCCGTCCATCGACTACGTGGTGCTGGCCGCAGGCGGGGGGCCCCGCTACCTGGTGGCCGCCGAACTCGCCGCGCGCTTCGCCGCCGAGGCCAGGCTCGATGGCTGCGAGGTGGTGGCGCGCGTGCCGGGGGCCGCCCTGGAAGGTGCGATCTGCGCCCACCCGCTGCGCGGCCAGGGCTACGACCACGACGTGCCGATGCTCGCCGCCGATTTCGTCACCACCGAGCAGGGCACCGGGCTGGTACACATGGCGCCGGCACACGGCGAGGACGATTTCATCGTCACCACCGCGGCCGGAATCGCCGTGCCCGAGACGGTGCTCGATGACGGGCGCTACGGCGACCACGTGCCGTTGTTCGCCGGCACGCACGTCTTCAAGGCGTCCGATCCGGTCAGTGCCGCACTCGAAGCGGCGGGCGCTTTGGTCGCGCGCGGCACGCTGGTCCATTCCTACCCGCATTCCTGGCGCTCGCGCGCGCCGGTGATCTTCCGCGCCACCCCGCAATGGTTCATCCGCATGGACGGCGAGACCCGGATCCGCGACCGCGCCATCGCTGCCCTGGAGACGGTGCGCTTCGTCCCCGCCCAGGCCCGCAACCGGCTGACCTCGATGGTGGCCTCGCGGCCGGACTGGTGCATCTCCCGCCAGCGCGCCTGGGGCGTGCCGATCGCGGTGTTCGTCGAGCGCGCCACGGGCGAGGTGCTGCGCGACGCCGAGGTGATGGCGCGGATCGTGGACGCCTTCCGCACCGAGGGGGCGGATGCCTGGTACAGCGCCCCGCCCGAGCGCTTCCTTGGCCCGGGCCGCGACCCGGCCGCCTACGAGCAGGTGCGCGACATCGTCGATGTGTGGTTCGAGAGCGGCTCGACCCATGCCTTCGTGCTGGGCAGCGCGGATCTGCCGCGGCCGGCCGACCTCTATCTCGAGGGCTCCGACCAGCATCGCGGCTGGTTCCAGTCGAGCCTGCTGGAGAGTGTCGGCACGCGCGGCGAGGCGCCGTTCCGTGCGCTGGTGACCAACGGCTTCGTGCTCGACGAGGCGGGCCGCAAGATGAGCAAGTCGCTCGGCAACGTCACCGCCCCGCAGGACGTCACCGACACGCTGGGTGCGGACATCCTGCGGCTGTGGGTGATGAACTCGGACACCGACGAGGACCTGCGGATCGGGCCCGAGATCCTCAAGCAGCAGGCCGAGCTCTACCGGCGGCTGCGCAACACGCTGCGCTGGCTGCTCGGCGCGCTCGACGGCTTCGGCGAGAGCGAGCGCGTCGAGCGGAGCGAGATGCCCGAACTCGAGCGCTGGGTGCTGCACCGGCTGGCCGAGCTCGATGGGCAGATCCGCGCCGCGGTCGACAGCCACCAGTGGGTGGGCGTCTACCCGGCGCTGCATCATTTCTGTGCCGCCGACCTGTCGGCCTTCTATTTCGACATCCGCAAGGACGCGCTCTATTGCGACGCCGCCACCTCGCTGCGCCGGCGTGCCTGCCGCACGGTGCTCGACCATCTGCACCGCTGCCTGGCGACCTGGCTGGCACCGGTGCTGTGCTTCACCGCCGAGGAAGCCTGGCTCGCCCGCTTCGGCGACGCGCCCGGGCAGAGCGTCCACCTGCAGCGCTTCCCCGAGCTGCCGGGCGACTGGCACGACCCGGCTCTGGCCGAGCGCTGGGTGCGGCTGCGTGTGCTGCGCCGGCTGGTCACGGCGGAGATCGAGACCGCCAGGCGCGGCGGCCTGATCGGCTCGTCCTTGCAGGCGCAGCTCGAGCTGCCGCTGTCGGAGACGGAAGCCGGGGAGTTCGCCGGCTATGACTGGGAGGAGCTCGCCATCGTCTCCCGGGCCGGCGTGCTGGTGCAGCCGGGCACGGGGTCGATCTTCGTCGATGGGGGTGCTGCCGAGCCGCATGCGCCGCATCTGCCGCCGCGCGTCACGCCGGCGCCGGGCGCGAAGTGCCTGCGCTGCTGGCGGGTGCTCGAGGAGGTCGGCAGCCGGACCGGGCGGCCCGGGCTGTGCCTGCGCTGCGCGGACGTGCTGGACGGCCAGGCGTGACCAGGCTGGGGCTCGTCGTCGCGGTCCTGGTGCTCGCCTGCGATCAGCTCAGCAAGTGGTGGATCCTGTACGGGCTCGATCTGCCGGCTTTGGGCACGGTGCGGGTGCTGCCGGTGCTCAACTTCACCATGGTCTGGAACCACGGTGTCACCTTCGGCCTGTTCGGCGGCCTCGGTCGGCTGGGTCCGATCCTGCTGACCGCGGTCGCGATCCTCGTGGTGGGCCTGCTGGTGGTCTGGATGGGCCGCACGCGCAGCGCCCCCGTGGCGGCCGCCCTTGGCGCGATCTCGGGCGGGGCAGTGGGCAACGTCATCGACCGGCTGCGCTTCGGCGCGGTGGTCGATTTCATCCACGCCCATGCCTTCGGCTGGTCGTGGTACGTGTTCAACGTTGCCGATGCCTCCATCGTCTGCGGGGTTGGCGTGCTGATGGTCGACGGCCTGCTCGACCGCGGCGCCCCCCGGGCGGAGCACCGCAACCTGCCGTAGGCCGCGCGTCACCCCCATTCCCTCCCACCCGCACCCGCTCGGAGCCTCTGCTGATGCCGGACGTCCCGACCGTCACGCTCAATACCGGACACGCCATGCCGCAGCTCGGCTTCGGCGTCTGGCAGATCCCCGATCGCGAGGCGGCGCGGACCGTGGGTGCCGCGCTCGAGGCCGGGTATCGCTCCATCGACACGGCGATGATCTACGGCAACGAACGCGGCTGCGGCGAGGCGATCGCGGCCCATGTCGGTGCCGACACCGCGGCGCGGCGGGCGCTGTTCGTCACCACCAAGCTGTGGAACGACGACCAGGGCTACGACACGGCGCTGCGCGCGTTCGACGCGAGCCTCGCCCGCCTCGGGCTCGACTATGTCGATCTCTACCTGATCCACTGGCCGCAGCCGGCGCGCGGCCGCTTCCTCGACAGCTGGCGCGCGCTGGCCCGCCTGCACCGCGAGGGGCGGGCACGCGCGGTGGGCGTGTCGAACTTCAAGATCCTGCATCTCGAGCGGCTGCTGGCGGAGAGCGACTTGGTGCCGGCCGTCAACCAGATCGAGCTGCATCCGGCCCTGCCGCAGGACGACATGGTGGCCTTCCACCAGCGCCATGGCATCGCCACCGAGGCCTACAGCCCGCTCGCCCGCGGCGAGCTGGGCAGCGAGGTGGTCGGTCGCCTGGCGGACAAGCACGGCCGCGCACCGGCGCAGATCGTGCTGCGCTGGCACATGCAGCGCGGCATCGTCGCCATACCCAAATCGGCCAATGCCGAACGGATCGCGGCCAACATCGCCCTGTTCGATTTCGCCTTGGACGAGGGCGACATGGCGGCACTGGCCGGGCTGGCCACCGGGCGCAGGCTGCTCCCCGACCCCGATCACTTCTAGCCGCTCCGTGCCCTGCTTGCCGACGGCGGATGCTGCGGCTACAGAACGGCCCATGTCGCCCCCGCAGATCCGCAGCCGACCTGGCACGAGCCACTCCGTCCGCTCCCGCATCGCCGGGCTCGGCGCGCTGGCAATCGGGCTTGCCTGCCTCGGCGGCTGCAGCGGCGAGCAGATCGAGCGCAATTTCGGCCTGGTTCGCGACTCGCCCGACGAATACACGGTCACCACCCGCGCGCCGCTGTCCATGCCGCCCGACGCGCAGCTGCCCAAGCCGCAGCCGGGCGCGCCACGGCCGCAGGAGCAGAGCACGCAGCTCCAGGCCCTGGAAACGCTCGCCCCGGACGTGGCCCTGCAGGGCACAGGCGGCAGCAACTCGCCCGGCCAGCAGGCCCTGGTGCAGAGTGCCGCCGCCAGCAGCCAGGCCCCGGTTGGTGCCGGCCGCAACGAACTCGACCGGCCCGGCGAAGGTCTGGTCAACGAGCTGATGTTCTGGAAAGGCGGCCGCGCCGGCTCGGTGGTCGACGCCCAGGCCGAGAAGCGCCGGCTTGAACAGAACGCGGCCCTCGGCCGTCCGCCGACCGACGGTGCGACACCGACCGTCAAGCCGAACTAGCGCCGCGGGCCCGAGGGACGCGGCGCGCGCAGCCCGGGCCGCCCCACCTTCTTTGGCTGCAGGCGATGGTTCCGTCGCCGCCGCGCACGCCCTAGGCTGAACGGGTGAGTGTCGTCTCGCGAGTCCCTGCCACGCCTCCCGCGTCGAACGGCGCGATCAGGCTGCTGCCCGAGCACGTGGTCAACCGGATCGCCGCCGGCGAGGTGATCGAGCGGCCGGCAGCAGCCCTCAAGGAGCTGGTCGAGAACGCGATCGATGCCGGGGCAGCCCGGATCACCGCCTGCCTTGAGGGCGGGGGGATCGAGCGGATCGTGGTCAGCGACGACGGCATCGGCATGACGCCCGAGGCGATGCGGCTGGCGGTGCAGCGCCATTGCACGTCCAAGCTGGCCGACGACGAGCTGGTGCAGATCGCAACCCTGGGCTTCCGCGGCGAGGCGCTGCCCTCGATCGGTGCCGCCGCCCGGCTGTGCCTGGTGTCGCGGCCGGCCGGTGCGCCTGAGGCCTGGCAGCTGCGGCTCGATGGCGGCGTGCTGGGCGAGGCGCGGCCCTGTGCCGGAGCGTTCGGCACGCGCGTGCTGGTCGATGACCTGTTCTTCGCCACTCCGGCGCGTCGCAAGTTCCTCAAGAGCCCGCGGGTCGAGTCGGCACATGGCGAAGCCGTGCTGCGCCGGCTGGCGGTCGCCGCCCCGGCGATCGCCATCCGTCTGGAGCTCGATGGCCGCACCGCACTCGACCTGCCCTCGGGCAGTCGCGAGCAGCGCGTGGCGGCGATGCTGCAGCCTGGTGAGGGTGCGGCCCTGCTGCCGCTGGCCGCAGAGCGTGGCGGGGTGCTGCTCGAGGGCTGGGCATGCCCGCCCACCATCCACCGCCCGACCGCGTCGGGGATCTTCCTGGTGGTCAACGGACGGCCGGTGACCGACCCGGTGCTGCGAACCGCCGTGCGCGTCGCCTATCGCGGCCTGATCGTGTCCGGGCGCCATCCGGTGCTTGCCCTGTTCCTCAGCGTGCCTGCCGACCGGCTCGACGTGAATGTCCACCCGGCCAAGACCGAGCTGCGCTTCGCCGACGCTGAAACGGTGCGCGCCCTGGTGATCGGCACGCTCGGCCGGACCCTGGCCCGCGGCGCCGGACAGCGGCCCGGCGCTGCGGCCGACGCCCATGACGGTGCGGATGCCGGTGCGGGCGACATGGCGCCGCGGGCGCTGGCGTTCGGCTGGCGGCCGGGCGGGCGGGTCTGGTACCCGGCCGAGTCGTCACCGGCCTTCGCGCCGCGCGGCTTCGCCGAGGCGCTGCCGCCGATCGGCCAGCCACAGGCGCCGGCCGCGTCCTCGCCGCAGGCGGTCGACGCGCTGGGATCCGACCCCCAGGCATCCGACTCCCAGGCGTCCAACCTCCAGCCGTCCGAACCGCAAGCGTCCGGCTCGCCTGCGACTGCGCCGGACCCCGCGACGGCGACCGGACTCGCGCCCGACGCCGCCCCGCTCGGCACGGCGGTGGCGCAGATCCTCGAGACCTACGTCATTGCGGTCGCCGCGGATGGCGGGCTGGTGCTGGTCGACCAGCATGCGGCGCACGAGCGCCTCACCCACGAGGCGCTGCGCGCCCAGTATCTCGGCGGCCGGGTCGCGGCCCAGCGATTGCTGCTGCCGGAGGTGGTGAACCTGCCCGGCGCGCTGTCGGCGGCCCTCCTCGAACAGCGTGGCGCGCTGTCGCGTCTCGGGATCGAGATTGAGCCGTTCGGCAGCGGCGCCGTCCTGCTGCGCACCGTGCCGACCCTGCTCGGGGGTGCGGATGCCGAGCGGCTGCTGCGCGACCTGGCCGACGAGCTCGGCGCCGACGAGCTGGCGGAGGTGGAGGCGGGCTCCGTGCTGAGCGCCCGCCTGGAGGCGGCCATCGCGCGCATGGCCTGCCACGGCAGCATACGGGCCGGGCGACGGCTGCAGCGGGCCGAAATGGATGCGCTGCTGCGGCAGATGGAGGCGACGCCGCGGGCCTCGACCTGCTCGCACGGGCGTCCCACCGTGCTGCGCTTCAGCCGGCGCGATCTCGAGCGGCTGTTCGGGCGAGGCTGAGCGATCCGCCGAAGCTGAGCGACCCGGGCCTGAGCTACCTGCACCTGAGCTACCCTGGGCTGACCTACCCGGGGCTGCGCGGCGCCGGGTTATGGCAGCACGTGAGTGCCAGGGCGTCGCGGCAAGGAGCCCGTCGCGGGCCAAGGCGTTGGCTTGCCGGGCTGTCGCCGCCGATGGGGTGAGCCTGGCCGGACACCCGGCGTTTCGGTCGGGCGTCGGTTGCTCTAGAGTGCGCCCCGTCTTCCGAGGTCGAGCGAGAACCACGTGCCGCTGCCCCTGCTGTCCCTGATCATCTTCCTCCCACTTCTCGGCGCGCTGGTGCTGCTCGCCCTGCGCGGCGGCGGCGAGGCCACGCAGCGTGCGGCGCGCCGGATCGCGCTGTGGACCAGCGTGATCACCTGGGCGCTGTCGGTGCTGCTCTGGCTCGGCTTCCAGCCGACCCGGCCGGGCTTCCAGTTCGCCGAGCGGGCCGACTGGATGCCGGGCTTCGGGGTCTCGTACCATGTCGGCGTCGACGGCATCAGCCTGCTGTTCGTGCTGCTCACCACGACCCTCACGCCGCTCGCCATCCTCGGCTCGTGGCGCCTCGCGGGCGCGCGGACTCGCGACTACATGCTGACCGTGCTGCTGCTCGAGACCACGCTCGCCGGGCTGTTCAGCTCGCTCGACCTGGTCCTGTTCTACGTGTTCTTCGAAGCAACACTGATCCCCGGCAGCCTGCTGATCGGCATCTGGGGCGGCGAGAAGCGAATTGCCGCCTCGCTCCGCTTCTTCATCTTCACCTTCGCCGGCTCCCTGTTCATGCTGATCTCGATCCTGGCGATGTGGCGCATCGCCGGCACGACCGACATCCCGGTCCTGCTGCACGGCCATTTCGGCACCGCCACCCAGATCTGGATGTTCGTGGGCTTCCTGATCGCCTTCGGCGTCAAGCTGCCCGCCTTCCCGCTGCATGGCTGGATGCCGGATGCCTACGCCCAGGCGCCGGCGCCGGCGGCGGTGCTGCTGTCCGGCGTGCTCGCCAAGGCCGGCGCCTACGGGTTCCTGCGCTTCAACATCCAGCTGCTGCCCGACGCGGCGCACGCCGCCGCGCCGTGGATGATCGCCCTGGGGATCATCGCCATCAGCTACGCCGCGATCACGGCACTGGGTCAGACCGACATGAAGCGGCTGATCGCCTATTCCTCGTTCTCCCACATGGGCCTGATACTGGTCGGGCTGTTCACCCTGAACGGGCCCGGGGTCAGCGGCGCGCTGTTCCAGATGCTCAGCCACGGGATCGTCATCGCCGGGCTGTTCCTGGTCGCCGGCATGCTGGCCACACGCACCGGCTCGCCGGAGATCGCCCGCTTCGGCGGCGTCGCCGACCGCATGCCGGCGCTGGCCACGCTCGCCATGCTGTTCACCATGGCCAATATCGGCCTGCCCGGCACCGGCTCGTTCGTCGGCGAGCTGCTGGTGATGATCGGCGCCATCCGGGTCGGGTTCTGGGTGGCGCTGCTGTCGGGCGCCAGCATGATCTTCGGCGCCGTCTACATGCTGGTGCTTTACCGGCGGGTGATGTTCGGCACCGCGTCGGGCCTGGTCGCGGCCTTGCGCGACCTGACCAGCACGGAGCTGGCGGTGCTCGCCCCGCTCGCCTTCATCACCCTGTGGATGGGCGTCTATCCCTCCTCCTTCACCCGGATCTTCGACCCCGCCGTGCGTGGCCTCACCCAGTCCGGGCCGCAGGCGGCGGGTCTGCCCACCGGCTTGCGCGTGGCGGCACGATGACCCGCGCCGCACCGCGCGCGCAGGTGTCCGCCTGAACGCCGCCCTCCTGCCCGCGCCGGTCCTGCGGCGCGGCCGCCGCTCGCAGCTGGAAGCCTTCCTGATCCTGCGCCGCAACCCGCTCGAGCTGTGGGGGGAGGAAGCCTACGAGCAACTCGTGCTGCCCGGCCGCTTCTTCGGCCGCGACCAGATCCTGCTCAACGACCCGGCGGCGATCCGCCACGTGCTGGTGAGCAACGCGGCCAATTACCGCCGTTCGCTGCCCACCCGGCGCGTGCTGTCGCCCGTGCTCGGCGAAGGGCTGTTCCTGGCCGAGGGCGAGGCGTGGCGGCATCGCCGGCGGGTCATCGCACCCAGCCTGGCGCCGCGAATCATGCCGCTGCTGTTCGGCCACATGCGCCGCGTCACCACCTCCGTGCTGGACGGTCTGGAGGGGCAGGCCGGGCGGCCGGTCGAGCTGACCGCGATCCTGCAGCGCCTCACCCTCGATGTTGCCGGCCAGTCGATGTTCTCGCTGGAGATGGGGCGGGTGAGCGGCCGCCTGCGCGGGCTGATGATGCGGTTCGCGCTGGAGCACGGCAAGGCGGGGCTGCTCGACCTGATGCTGCCCGAGGGCGTGCCCACGCCGTCGGACCGGTCGCGGGCGCGGTTCCGTGCCGACTGGCTGGCGCTGATCGACGACATCATCGCCGCCCGCGACGGCGGGCCGCGCAACGAGACCGGCGAGGCGCGCGACCTGCTCGACCTGCTGCGCGCGGCGCGTGACCCCGACAGCGGCGAGGGGTTCACCGCGGCACAGCTGGCCGACGAGGTGTCCGGCCTGATCCTCGCCGGCCACGAGACGACGGCGGTGACCCTGTTCTGGGCCTGCTATGTCGCAGCCCGCCTGCCCGAACTTGCTCAGCGGATCGCGGCCGAGGCGGACGATGTCGATCTCGACCGCCATGACGCGGTGGCGCGGCTGGCGTTCACGCGCGCCTTCGTCGACGAGGTGTTGCGGCTCTACCCGCCCGCCTACCTGATCGTGCGCGAGGCGATCGGCGCCGACGAGATCGCCGGCCGGGAGGTGGCGGCCGGCACCGTGGTCAGCGTCTCGCCCTGGGTGCTTCACCGACACCGGCTGCACTGGGCCTGGCCCGAGCGCTTCGATCCCGCCCGCTTCCTGCCCGGCGCCACGCCTCCGGACCGCACCGTCTACCTGCCGTTCGGCGCCGGACCGCGGGTGTGCGTGGGCGCCCAGTTCGCGCTGACCGAGGCGACCCTGGTGCTGGCCAGCCTGCTGCGCCGCTTCCGCCTGACACTCGTCGGCCGCCAGGCGGTGCGGCCGCGCGGCCTGATCACCACCCAGCCCGACCGGCGGGTGTTCTTCCAGCTCAGCCGCCGGGGCTGAAGGCGGAGCACAGCACCCGGTTGGTCCGCCCGGGCCCTCCGCCTGTGCGCCTCACCTCGGGTTTCAGCCGGGGCGTGCGCCGAGCGTCCACATGTCGCCCAGCGTCCGGTCGAACTCGCCCGGCAGGTAGGGCGAGCAGCCGCTGCTGTCGTAATGGGTGAGCTCACCGAAACGGGGCCGTCCGCCCACCAGGTAGAGGTCGACCCGCACATAGTCGAAATCGAGCCCGAGACGCTCGGCGATGCGCAGCAGGTCGCCCATCCCGGCCGGCGGCTGCCAGTCGGGATGGGCCGGATGACCCTGGGTCACGGGCAGCCGGTTCAGCGAGCGGTCGAGGAAGGTGACGCGACGCGCGCCGGCGTACCGGCCGTGATGCACGCCGATCAGCCCGACCCGGCCGCCGAAGACGTGGAACTTGAGGTCCTGCGGCACGCCGCCCTCGTCGCCCTCGAGCATCTCCTCCGCCAGCAGGCGCGGGGCGATGTCGCGATAGCCCCACTCGCCGGTGGCGCGGTAGTGGCTCTGCGTGAGCCAGCCGGCGGCGGTGTCGCGTGCCGCCCGCTCGTCGGTCCTGGCCTTGTCATGCACCAGCAGGTTCATGTTCCAGCCATGGCTCGCCTTGAGCACGAAGCGCTGCGGCAGCGATTTCCAGGCCACGTCCTCGGCCCGCTCCCAGACACCGAGCAGCGGGATCAGGATGTCGGTGCCGATCCGGGCTGCCACCCAGTCGCGGACCGCGATCTTGTCAGTGGTCAACGGGATCAACGGGTTGCGGTCGTTCAGGATGCGCCAGCCGATCTTCTCGTTGAAGGTGCGGGGCTGGGCGAGATCAGGCCGGTAGCCGAGCGCGCCGTGCATCCGCCGCCGCAGCCGGCGGCCCAGCCGCAGCCGGCGCAACGGTGGTGTCGCCTCGACCAGCGGATCGAGCAGCCGGCGCACCATCTGGCCAGCGCCGCCCTCCGGTCGGGACTGCGCCTCCGGCATGCGCCCGGCGCGGTTCCACTGGAGCGGGTGCGCCGGGACGGTCGCACCCCCGCCCTCGGCCAGCCTCTGCATCAGTGTCGACACGCTTCGTCACCGCGACATTCTTACGATATCACAACGATAACGAATTCGTGAGCCACTGTCGAGGTGCAAGTGTCGAGAAGCGGGTCGGGGAGCAAGTGGTGGCGGCCTGCGCATGGAGCGCCGCCAGTCCGGGGTCATCACACGACAAAGGCTCCGCAGCCGGAGCCGCGGAGCCTTCCATTGTCTGAGAACCCGCTGAAAACGGAGGCTCAGGCCGTTGCTGCGACGTCCGACAGGTCGGCGTGCGGGGCAAGGGCTATCCAGGCCGTTCCAGACAAGGTTCTGGTCAAACAATGAGACACTGGATCACCTCCTTTCAGTTGCTGTTGACCCAGACAGGCTACGCCGCGTCCGCGCCAGGCTTCAAGCGATTCGCCGCACCGCGCGGGCGGAGGTTTGGCGCGCCCTGCTGGACTCGAACCAGCGACCCACAGCTTAGAAGGCTGTTGCTCTATCCAACTGAGCTAAGGGCGCCCCGGGGTAAGTGGGATGGCGGAAGGTCGGCGGCGGAAGGCCGGCGGCGGGAAGGCCCACGACGGACCGACGCTAGTGGGTCCAGTTCTGCAGCCGGTCGGCGCGGAAATTGTCCGCATAGGCCTTGGGCTTGCGGATACGCGGCGGCGGGATCTCGATGTCGTAGGCGATGGCTGCGCGTTCGGCATAGGCCACCGCATCCTCGCGGCTGGGGAATTTCAGCCGGACCTGGCTCTGCGTGTCGGCACTGCCCGTCCAGCCCATGAGCGGGTCGGCGGTGCGCGGCTTGGATTGGCCGTATTCCAGGATCCAGTCGTCCGTGTTGGCCTGTCCGGACTGGGTCGCGTCCTTCGGCTCCTTGAAGATGCGCGCCCGCATGCTCCCCTCCTCCCATGCTCGCGCCGGCCCGCCCGCGCGGACTGCGGCAACTGGTCGGGGCGGCCGGACTCGAACCGGCGGCCTCGTGTACCCAAAACACGCGCGCTACCAGGCTGCGCCACGCCCCGGCCGTGGCGGAAGCTATGGGGCCCGCTTGCTCCTGACAAGCGCCCGTCGATCATCGCCCCGCCATCCTCCCCCGCGCTCACGGTTTCGCGCCAGCCGGCGCGGCGCACAGCCTGTCCAGCAAGCCGACGAGCAGCCGCTGCTCGTCGGCGCTCAGGGTTGCGAAGGCGCTGCGCAGGTGCTCGGCATTGTCGTGGAGCTGCGAGCGGGCCACCTCGCGTCCGGCTGGCGAAAGCGACACCAGCGAGCGCCGGCCGTGCGTCGGATCGGGCCTGGTCACCACCAGCCCCTCTCGAACCAGCGTCTCGACCAGTTGCGACACCGAGGCGCGGGCGGTGTGCAGGAGGCCGACCAGCCTGCTCTGCGGCACCGGTGCCCTGCTTGCCCACAGCACCATGACCAGCTGCATCCGGCCTGGTGAAAGGGCATCAGCACCGAGCCGGCCCAGCAGGTTGGCGTTGACGCGCTGCATGCAGCCACGCAGCGCGAAGAGCAGCGCGATCGGCCGCGACAGCTCGGGCGCAAGCTCGCGCAGATACTCGGCCATGACGAAGTCGGGCGGCGTGGGACCGGAGGTGCTTCCTAGCGCCGACATGATTATGTTAGGATCCTTACATTCATGTCGATGCCCTGGTGGCATGCTCCAGGCGGGCAAGCCTCGAGCTGACCTGGCCGGTCGGTGGTGCGGTCTGTCCACAGCAACGGGAGACGAGCGTGACCGATCCGATCCTTGTCGTGGGCGCGGGACCGACCGGCCTTACCGCCGCTCTCGAACTGTCCCGCTTCGGCATTCCCGTGCGCCTGATCGACAAGCGCAGCGAGCCGGCAACCACCTCGCGCGCGATCGGCATCCAGGCGCGAACTTTGGAACTGATGGATCAGCGTGGCCTGGCCGACGAGATGGTGCGGCTGGGGAACAAGGGGCTTGGCGGCAGCGTCTATGGCGGCGGCCGACGTGTCTTCCGGCTCGATTTCGGCCACGTCGACAGCCGGTTCAACTACATGCTGTTCCTGTCCCAGGCCGAGACCGAGCGGATCCTGCGCAAGGCGCTGGCGCGACACGGGGTCGAGCCGCAATGGTCCACGGCGCTGGTCGGCCTGGCGCAGACCGGTTCGGTGCACGACGCCGCGCCGGTGAGTGCTGTCGTGCAGCGCCCGGACGGTGCGTTGGAGCGGGTCGCAACATCCTGGCTGATTGCCGCCGAGGGCGCACACAGCCCCGCCCGTAACACGCTGGGGCTCGCGTTCGAGGGCAGGACGCTCGACGAAACGTACGCGCTCGGTGATCTGCACGCGGACGGCGCACTCGACGATCATGATTTCCACATCTTCTCTTCCGAACATGGCTTCATGGCCCTGTTCCCGCTTGGCGAGAGCCGTTTCCGCTTGATCGCGAGCAACCCGCCGGGGACGCAACCGGACGGTAGCGTGCCGACGCTCGCCGGGCTCCAGGCGATCTACGACCAGCGCTCGCCGATCGGCGCCAGGTTGCGCGACATGAGCTGGAGTTCGTGGTTCCGGATCAACAGCCGCATGGTCGGTCGTCTGAAGATCGGTCGCCTGTTGCTCGGCGGCGACGCCGCCCACATCCACAGCCCGGCCGGCGCCCAGGGCATGAACACGGGCATCCAGGACATGATCAACCTCACCTGGAAGCTCGCCCTCGTTCTGCGCCGCCAGGCGCCAGAGTCGCTGCTCGAAAGCTACGAGGCGGATCGCCTGCCGGTGATGCGCGACGTGCTGAACAAGACCGAGGGCTTGACCGAGCTGATCGGAACGGAAAACCCGCTGGCGCGCTCGCTGTTCAACCACGTCGCTCCCTGGATCGCCTCCACCTCCCTCGTGCAGGAGAACAGCAGCGCGCGGCTCTCGCAGGTTGCACTCGGCTACCGCGCCAGCCCGCTTTCCGCCAACACTCCGCATGGCGGCGCGCTCAGGGGCGGCGACCGGGTGCCGGATCTTCTGGGTCGTCACGAAATTGACGGAAGCTGGGTCGAGGCGCGTCTGCAATCGCTGCTCGACCCAACCGGGTTTGTTCTGCTGAGTGTGGGCGGGCAAGAGGACGTGGGCGGCGACCCGCAGCTGGTCGCCCTCCTGGCTCGATCAGGCGTGCCGGTGCGGCTTGTCGCGCTCGCGCCCCCGTCCGGCCCGGCGGCGAGCACGTTCCGCCACCAGTTCGGCAGCCACGGCGTCACGCTGGTGCGACCGGACGGTTATGTCGCCGTCGCTACAGGCCGTGCCCTGGCCAAGTCTGCGATCGGGCGTTTCGCCGCGCGCTGGCTGACCCCCCTCGAGGATCCAGGCCGATGACGCCAGACGATACGCAGATCCTGTTTTGCGACCTGCAGCCGGCGATCATCGCGCGCAGCAGGACCAACCCTCCTGAGGCGCTCGCCGCTTCGGCCGGTGTGCTTGCCGGAGTGGCCCAGCTTCTCGGCCTGCCGATGATCGTCAGCGTGGTAGCAGAGGGTGGCGATCGGCCGGATCTGATCGCGCCACCGCGGGGTCATGGCACCGCGGCAACGGTCTTTGCGCGGCGGTCTGCGAACCCGTTCCTCGACCCGTCCACCGCCGCCGCCATCCGCGCGCAGGGTCGCAGGACGCTGGTCTTCGCGGGTTTCGCCATCGAAGTGGTGAGCCTGCACGCGGCGCTGAGCGCGCGCCGAGCGGGCTATGCGGTCGAGCTTCCGGTCGATGCGAACGGTGGCATGTCGCAGCGATCGGAGACTGCGGTCTTGCGTCAGGTCGAGAACGCGGGAGGGGTGATCACCTCCGTGTCGACGCTGGCCATTTTCCTCGCACCGGATTTCGCCACGCCGACCGGCAGCCAAGTGTCCAGCGAGCTCCAGACCCTGCGGCTCGCCTGAACGGCAAGGGCTGTTCAGGTCGGCGTGCTCCGGGACGAGCCGGCACCGGCCGGCTGGGCGGCAAGGCTTTCGCGGGCCGAGCGCAATCTCCCGTTGTGCAGCGCGAGCAGCGCGATGGCCGCCTGCGGGTCCAGCCCGTCGCCGGCGACCAGGATCGCCGGCTTGACGCGCATCGCGCAGGCCTGCAGCGCGTCATGCGCCGCCGGCTCTGGGCAGCCGGCAAGCTCGCGGACCAGCGCCACGGCCCGCCTGCGCAGCTTGTCGTTGCGCGCCAGCATGTCGACCATGCGGCCGCGATAGACGTGTCCGAGCCCGGCCATGATGCTGGTCGACAACAGGTTCAGCACGACTTTCTGCGCGGTGCCGGCCTTGAGCCGGGTCGAGCCGGCGATCGGTTCGGCGCCGGTGTCGATCAGCAGCGGATGCTCGGCCGACTGCAGCAGCGGGGCGTCGGGATTGTTGGCGATGCCGATGGTGAGCGCACCGGCGGCCCGCGCGCCGCGCAGGCAGGCGAGTGTGTAGGGCGTCGCACCGCTGGCCGCCAGCGCGATGACCACGTCGGCGCGTCCGACCGCCTGCGCCGCGAGGGCGGCCTGGGCCGCGCCGATATCGTCCTCGGCATTCTCCACCGCCTCGGTGAGCGCGCGCACACCGCCCGCGATCAGCAGGCACAGCCGCTCGCGCGGCCAGTCGAAGGTGGGCTCGAGCTCGGTCCCGTCCTGCGCGCCCAGCCGGGCGGAAGTGCCGGCGCCGGCATAGACCAGCCGTCCGCCAGGCTCGGCCGACAGCCGGGCGATGGCCGCCTGCGCTGCCTGCACGAGCCCTGGAAGCGCGGTCCTGACCGCAGCCAGCGAGTCGAGTTGCGTTTCGAACAGGGCCTGGATCTGGGTGGGCAGCGGCCAGCCATCGAAGCCGTCGAAGCGGGGATCGGCTCGCTCGGTGGTGCTCATGGCCCTGCCTGCTTGCGCACAGAGGTTTGGACGCTCAGGCGCTCTCGGTGCTGCGCCCACGGGCCAGCGGCGGGACGAACAGCGGCGCGGTATCCCAGGGGAACAACACCCACGTGTCCTGCGGCACCTCGACCACATAGGTGTGGGTGAATGGCCGGCCCGAGGGCTTCGCATACAGGCAGGCGAAATAGGCCTGTGGGAGCACCTCGCGGACCAGCTTGGCGGTGACCCCGGAATCGACCAGGTCGTCGATGATCAGGAACCCCTCCTGGTCGATGGCAGCGACAGGCGGCTTGATGATCTGCGGCCGGCCCTGCTGCTCCTCGTCATAGCTGACCACCGAGATCGTCTCGATCAGACGACAGTCGAGTTCGCGGGCGATGATCGCGGCTGGGATCAGCCCGCCGCGGCTGATCGCGACGATGCCCCGCCAGGGCCCGAGCGACATCAGCCGCTCGGCCAGCAGGCGTGCATCCCGGTGGAGCTGGTCCCAGGTGACGGTGGCGTAGGCGATTGCCATCAGAACAGCCTTCCGCCGTCGGGAACCTTGTGGTCGGGCCTGATCAGCACGACCTCGCCGCGCGCGTCGGGCATGCCGAGCGTCAGCACCTCGCTGAGAAAAGGGCCGATCTGGCGCGGTGGGAAATTGACCACCGCACAGACCTGCCGGCCGATGAGCTGGTCGGGCGTGTAGTGGCGGGTGATCTGCGCGGAGGACCGCCGGATGCCGATCTGCGGCCCGAAATCGATCCACAGCCGGATCGCCGGCCGACGTGCCTCGGGGAACGGCTTGGCGTCGGCCACGGTGCCGACACGGATATCGATGCGGCCGAAATCGGCCAGCGAGACCTCCGCCCCGGCCGGCTGCGAGCCTTGCTGCGGCCCCGCCGCGGCGCCGGCGTTCGTACCGGGTTGCGGCGCCTGATCCGGATCCTCGCTCATGAGGTTTAAGTGACCGATTCGCCCGGCTTTGCCAAGCCGACAACCGTCAACTGCAAGCGTCACTGGCAAGCGCCTGGAACTGCCGCGGAGATCCTCTTGCACACACCATCGCCGCGGCCATTCTGGCGCGAGCAGCTCGGAGGCGGAAGGAGATGTGGCCGATGGCTCCCGGAGTAGGACTCGAACCTACGACCGAGCGGTTAACAGCCGCTTGCTCTACCAACTGAGCTATCCGGGATCGGCGGGTCCGTATAGCCAGAGCCTCCCGGCACGTAAAGACCCGCGACGTGCCGGGCCGACGCGCCGGCCGGAGCACCGCGCGCGGCAAAGCCACGCGGGCGTGCGGCAGGCGGCGGACAGGGGAGGGGTCATGACCCGGCACAGGTTTGCGGCGGCCTCCCCCCGGCTCGGCGTTCCGTTCGGCCGCCGCGAAGCGCTGATCGCCGGAGTTTTGGCGGCGGGGGCGGGCGGGCTGATCGCGCGCAATCAGATCCGCCACCCGCCGCACCGCAAGCCGCCGGCGATCGGCAGCCGGGTACGCCGCCTGGTGCTGGCAGCACCGCATCCGCTGCGCGATCCGGTGCTGCTGGCCGCCACGCACCAGGGGATGTTCGAGCGCTACCGGCTGGAGGTGAGCTTCGCCGGACCGGATTTCGGCGATGTCGGATCCGGCCGGGAGGCACTCGACCAGGTAGCGCTCGGACATGCCGACGGCGCCGTCGCCGCCGCGCTGTCCTGGCTGCCCCGGCTGCAGTCCGGGCTCGATGCCAGGCTGGTCTGCGGCCTGCAGGCGGGCAGCTCGCGGCTGCTCATCGGGCGCAACTCCCCGATCGCCCGGATTGAAGACCTGAAACGCCGGGCGATCGGCATCACCTCCGACGACAGCCCCGACCGCCTGTTCTTCTCCATCATGATGCGCCGCAAGGGCATGGATCCGAACCGTGACGTCCAGTGGCGGGCCATGCCGCCCGACGCGCTCGGGCTCGCCTTGGCCGAGGGCGAGGTGCAGGCGATCGTGGGCCACGATCCGGGGATCTGGCGGCTGCGCGAGACGCTGCATCTTACCGAGCTGGCGAGCAGCATGTCGGGCAGCTACAGCGTCCGGGTCAGCCGCTTGCTCGGGCTGCGCACCGACCTGCTGCGCCGCGATCCGGCCGGCGCCTATGCGCTGACCATGGCGGTGCGCGACGCGGCGTCGTGGATCGCACATCACCACGAGCAGATCGCGGTTCTCTTGGCCACCCAGGACGACCGGCTGACACTTCAGCAGGTGAGCCGGATGCTCGCCACCGAAGGACTCGGCGTACAGCCTACGGGACAGGAACTACAGAACCAGGTCGCGGAATATCTGGACGAGTTGAAGCTCCTCGCCATCGTGCCGGAAAACGTCCAGTCCGATGTCCTGGCACGACGACTCACGGCAAACGTGCTGAAGGCCTGAGACCTGGCCCCGGCGCCAGTCGGCTCCCAGGTAGCGCCAGGCCTGCCTCGGCCGGCATCCAGGCAGCACCCGGGCAGCACCCAGGCTGCGTCCAGGCAGCACTCGCAGGCACGCAGCACTCGCAGGCACTGGGTCGCCTCGCATCGCCGGCATCACACGCCGCGCCGGTGCGGAAGTGCGGCAGAGCTGCCACAAAATCACATCCCTGCCGTGTTGGATGTTTTAAACCCTTATTCGCGTGCGTGTCCCGGCTATATGGTCGTGCTGGCTCTGGAGTGCGGCAAGCCGATGGACATGCCTTTGAATCTGACGCCAGCGCGCGATGACGGGATGGCCGTCGACCTGCAGGCACCCACCGCCGAGCGGCCGCTGACGCTGCTCAAGCTGCGCCTGATGTGCGAGCTGCGCGCGCTGGAGCGAGAGGGTGCCGGCGGCCTGGCGATGCTGCGCCACCTCCTCGCCTCGCCGCTGCGCGGGCGCACCGCGGTGGTTTCCGCATTTGGTGCCGAGTCGGCCCTGCTGCTGGCCCTCGTCGCGGAGATCGATCGCGCCGTGCCGGTGATCTTCCTCGAAACCGGCAAGCATTTCCCCGAGACCCTGGCGCATCGCGACCGGGTGACGGCCCATCTGGGCTTGACGGACGTGCGCAGCGTGCATCCGCAGGACGCACAGCTCACGGCGCGCGATCCGGACGGCGAGCTGTGGCAGTACGACACGGACGCCTGCTGCACGCTGCGCAAGGTCGAGCCGCTCGAGCAGGCGCTGTCCGGCATCGAGGTCTGGATCAGCGGCCGCAAGCGCTTCCAGGCCGCCACCCGATCGGACCTGCGCTTCACCGAGGAGGAAGGCGAGCGGCTGAAGCTCAACCCGCTGGCCGACTGGGATGCGGGGCGCATCCTGGCCGAGCTTGAAGCCCGCGGCCTGCCGCGCCATCCGCTGGTCGACCGCGGCTATCCCTCGATCGGCTGCGCGGTCTGCACGCGTTCGGTGCGGCCGGGCGAGGACAGCCGGGCCGGGCGCTGGTCGGGTTCGGGCAAGACGGAGTGCGGCATCCACCGACCGGGCGACGCGGCCTGACCATCCGCCCGAGGCGGTCATCGCCGGCGCGGAGCCGCTGGCCTTCCGGCACGGGCTGCGCTATCGGATCGGCCGCTCCCGGCGCACCCCTGCCGCCGGAACGGCGCGTCGTGCGGGCGTGGCGGAACTGGTAGACGCGACGGACTCAAAATCCGTTTCTGGCAACAGAGTGTCGGTTCGATTCCGACCGCCCGCACCAGGTCCCCGGACGCGTGCCGCGGCCCGATCGCCGGGCGGCCCCCACCTCGGGCGGCCCCACCTCGGGAGGCCTAGCCGTCTCCCGTTCTCACCGCCCTGCCTTGCTGCTCCGGCCGGCTGACCTGCGCGAACATGGCAGCACCCTCGCCGCGCGCCGGGCGCCTCGCCGCCGCCGCGACGGCCGCGGGCGGCGCGGGGCTGCTCAGACTGGTCAGCAACCTCGTCGCCTGCTCGAGCGCCGCGCCGTCGGTGCGATAGAAGACCTGCCGCGCGGCGCGGCGTGTCCGCACCAGGCCGGCTTGACGCAGGATGGCGAGCTGCTGCGACAGCGCAGGCTGGGTGATCGCGGACTGTGCCTCGATGCCGGCGACCGGACGTTCGCCGGCGACGAGTGCGCGCAGGATCGCCAGGCGCAGCGGGTGGGCCAGGGCGCGCAGCAGCTCGGCACCTTGCTCCAGCTCGTCCGTCATGTTCACGCCGGCCCGGGATCCTCGAGCGACGCATAGAACCAGTCCGCCGGGCCGCCACCGAGCACCTCGGTTGCGTCCTGCGGTGGCGTGCGCAGCATCGGCCGTCCCGGCTCCCAGTCGGCCGGCGCCAGCACGCCGCCCGCGCTCACCCGCTGCAGCGCCTGCACGGTGCGCAGCAGCTCGGGTATCGAGCGGCCGATCTCGGCCGGATAGGTGAGCGAGGCGCGCAGGATGCCCTCGGGATCAAGGATCATGCTGGTACGAACCGCCGCCGCATCGGTCGCATCGCGCGCCACCATGCCGTAGGCGCGCGCCACCTCCATGGTCGGGTCCTCGATCACCGGAAAGCTGACCACGACCCCGAACCGGTCGTGGATCAACCGCACCCAGGCGAGGTGCGAGAACAGGCTGTCCACCGAAAGGCCGAGCAGGGCGCAGCCGAGCGCCTCGAACCGGCTGGCGGCCTGGGCGAAGGCGACGAACTCGCTGGTGCAGACCGGGGTGAAATCGGCCGGGTGGCTGAAGAACAGCAGCCAGCGACCGCGGAAGCCGGACAAGGAGATCGGGCCGCGCGTGCTGCGCGCGGTGAAATCCGGTGCGGCCTCGCCGAGGCGCAACGGCGGGTGATCGGTGGGGCAGGCTGGGGCGGGGGCGTTCACGTCTGGATCGGGGCTCCGTGGCGGGGGATGCAGCCGGCACGTTCTTGACGCAAGTCATATCACCGGTTAAACAGTTTCTGTAAGTTTGATTTCGGTGAACAGGATGCCCGCCGCCGCCGCCCCCGACTTACAAGAACCGGATCCGCACACCGCCGGGCTGAACGCCGTCGGGCTCCGCACCCCTGGGCCGGAAGCTGCCGACCCGCACCGGGACGCGGCCGCCCGGCTCGTGGCCGACGCCCAGGCTGGCCGGACCGTCCGGCCGGAGGTGGCCGCGTTCTTCGATCCGGTGACCTTCACCGCAAGCTATGTCGTGCACGATCCGCAAACCCGGCAGGCGGCGATCATCGACCCGGTGCTCGATTTCGATCCTGCCTCTGGACGAACCGGCCACCGTTCGGCCGAGGCGATCATCCGCCACGTGGAGGAGGGCGGCCTCAGCGTGGCTTGGCTGCTCGAGACCCACGCCCATGCCGACCACCTTTCCGCCGCGCCCTACCTGCAGGACAGGCTCGGCGGACACCTGGCGATCGGCCGCGCGATTACCGTCGTGCAGGAGCGGTTCGGCAAGCTGTTCAATGCCGGCAGCGCCTTCGCCCGCGACGGTTCGCAGTTCGACCGTCTGCTCGACGATGGCGACCGGTTCGACATCGGCGCCCTGCCGGCCCTGGCGCTGCACGTCCCGGGTCATACGCCGGCCGACATGGCCTACATCGTCGGCGACGCCATCTTCTGCGGCGACACCCTGTTCATGCCCGACTACGGCACCGCTCGGGCCGATTTCCCCGGCGGCGACGCGCGCGCGCTCTACCGCTCCATCCGCCGCCTGCTCGGCCTGCCGCGCGGAGCGCGGCTGTTCCTCTGCCACGACTACAAGGCTCCCGGACGAGACAGTTTTGTCTGGGAAACGAGTGTCGGGGCGCAGCGCGACGCCAACGTCCATGTCCATGACGGGGTGGACGAGGAGAGCTTCGTGCAGATGCGCACCGCGCGCGATCGCCTGCTCGACATGCCGCGCCTCATCCTGCCGGCCGTCCAGGTGAACATGCGCGGCGGCCACCTGCCGGAGCCCGAAGCGGACGGGGTGACCTATCTCAAGATCCCGGTGGACGGGTTCCGGGAAGATCCGGCGTGAGCGCCCTGCGGCAGGGGGCGGCGGGCGGGCTGATGATCGGCCTGTCGGCGGCCGGCATGCTGCTCGGGCTGGGCCGGATCGCCGGCGTAAGCGGCCTGGCCGCCCGCGCCGCGGGCCTGGCCGACAGCGGGCCGCCGCGCAGCGTCGCCCTGGCCTTCATCGTCGGCCTGCCACTCGGCGCCCGCCTGGCCCGCAGCCTGTGCGCGGTGCCCGCGCCGCAACTCGCGTCCGCAGGGCGGCTGGCGGCCGGTGGCCTGCTCGTCGGCTTCGGCACCCGTCTGGGCAGCGGATGCACCAGCGGACACGGCGTCTGCGGCCTGTCACGCCTGTCGCCGCGCTCGATTGCCGCCACCGCAACCTTCATGGCTGTCGCGGCCGCCACCATGGCGGCGGGCCGCAGGCTCGGGTGGGCTTCCTGATGCCCGCCTCCACGCCGGCCCGTGCCTGCGGCGTTTCGCTCGGTTGCGGGACCTTGTTCGGTGCCGGCCTGGCGGTCTCCGGCATGGTCGATCCGGCCCGGATCCGCGGCTTCCTCGGGCCGCGCGGCCGGTGGGACCCGACGCTGGCCTTCGTCATGGCCGCGGCACTGGCGCCGATGTCGGCCGCCTGGGCGGTCGCGCGACGGCGCGCGACGCCGCTCCTCGCCGAGCGCTTCCACCCGCCGCCGCGCCGTCCGGTCGATGCCAGGCTGCTCGGCGGCGCAGCACTCTTCGGCCTGGGCTGGGGCCTGACCGGGCTCTGCCCGGGGCCTGGCCTGGCCGGCCTCGGCCTGCGGCCGGCGCGGGTGGCCCCCTTCGTCGGTGCGATGGGACTGGGTTTTGCCCTCTACCGCCGGTTCGCCGACGCAACATCCTGGCCGGCCCCGACTCAAGTCCCGGCTCTGGTCCAAGCCCCGGTTCTGGTCAAAGCCTCGGCGCTGGTCCAAGCCCCGGCCACGCCGCGCTCGCGCGGCCTGGGGAGGATCCGATGACGGCTGAGGTCGCGGCCCGCGACCGTTCACCAGCCGCGCGCCCCTCGGCAGGACGATCCTCGCGGCACGACGTGGTCATCATCGGCGGCGGTGCGGGCGGGATCGCGCTCGCCGCGTCCCTGCTGCGCCGGCGCCCGGAGCTCGACCTGGTCATCGTCGAGCCGCGCGACGTGCACGACTACCAGCCGGGCTGGACCCTGGTGGGAGGCGGCGTCTTCCGGCAGGACCAGACCCGCCGGTCTTTAGCCTCCGTCATGCCGCGCGGCGCACGCCGGGTGCGCGCCGCGGCCCGCCTGCTTCGTCCGGGGGCCGACGAGGTCGTGCTCGAGGATGGCGGCACGCTCGGCTACCGGATCCTCGTGGTGGCCACCGGGCTCAGCCTCGACTGGGACGGGGTCGACGGGTTGCGCGACACACTCGGGCGCAACGGGGTCACCTCGAACTACCTGTTCGAGCTCGCACCCTACACCTGGGCGCTCACGCGCGCCCTGCGATCGGGCCGGGCGCTGTTCACCCAGCCGCCGATGCCGATCAAGTGCGCCGGCGCGCCGCAGAAGGCGATGTATCTCGCCTGCGACCATTGGCGTCGCCACGGCCGGCTCGGCGCGATCGATGTCGGGTTCCATACCGCCACACCGGTGCTGTTCGGGGTGGAGGACTACGTGCCGGCGCTGTCGGCCTACGTGCAGCGCTACGATGTGTCCCTGGCACTCGGCTCGCGCCTGGTGGCCGTCGACGGCAGCGCCAGGCGTGCCACCTTCCGCCGCGCCGACGGCGAGGTGACGCTCGATTTCGACATGCTGCATGTCTGCCCGCCACAGAAGGCGCCGGACATCGTGGCGGAAAGCGGCCTCGCGGCGGCCAGCGGCTTTCTCGAGATCGACCCGGCCAGCCTGCGTCACCCGCGCCACGACCGCGTGTTCGGCATCGGCGACGTCTGCGGCACGGGCAACGCCAAGACGGCGGCCGCGGTCCGCAAGCAGGCTCCGGTCGCGGCGATCAATATCCTCGCCGCCCTCGATGGCGGCGGGCCGCAGGCTTGCTACGAGGGCTACGGCGCCTGTCCGCTGACCGTCGAGCGCGGCAAGGTCGTGCTCGCCGAGTTCGGCTATGGCGGCGTGCTGCAGCCGAGCCTGCCCACCTGGCTGATCGATGGACGCCGCCCGTCCCGTCTCGGCTGGCTGCTCAAGACCCGGGGCCTGCCCTGGATCTACTGGCACGCCCTGCTCCGCGGGCGCGAATGGCTGGCGCGGCCCCGGATCGTGCCGGTGGGCGGGCCTGTCATCACGGTCGTGCCACCGCTGCCCGGTTCCGCCCGGTGATGATCGGCCCTCTGCAGGTGGTGCTCGGCTTGGCGTCCGGCGGGCTGGTCGGCTTTTCCCTGGGCCTGGTCGGCGGCGGCGGCTCGATTCTCGCCGTGCCGCTCATGGTGTATCTGGTCGGCGTGCCGAACCCGCATGTGGCGATCGGCACCTCGGCGCTGGCCGTCGCCGTCAGTGCGGCGACCGGCCTGGCGCATCATGCCCGCGCCCACACGGTGCGCTGGCGTTGCGGGGCCGCGTTCGCCGCCGCCGGGGTGGCCGGCGCGTTCGTCAGTTCCAGCCTCGGCAAGCAGTTCGACGGCCGGAAATTGTTGTTCCTGTTCGCCTTCGTCATGCTCGGGGTCGGCATCATGATGCTGCGCCGGCGCGGCCAGGCCGGGCTGCCCGGCGCCCGGCTCGACTGGCACAACGCGCCGCGCGTGCTCGGCTACGGCCTGGGCACCGGCGCCCTGTCCGGCTTCTTCGGCATTGGCGGCGGTTTCCTCATCGTTCCGGGACTGATCGGTTCGACGAGCATGCCGATGATCGAGGCGGTGGGCACCAGCCTCGTGGCGGTGACGGCCTTCGGGCTGACCACGGCGCTGAACTACGCGTGGTCGGGCCTGGTCGACTGGTCGCTGGCCGCGATCTTCATCGCCGGCGGCTTGGCGGGTGGGACGGCGGGCACCCTGCTTGCCCGCCGCCTGGCCGGCGGTGGGCGCCTGGTCACCGTCTTCGCGCTGCTCATCTTCGTTGTCGCCGGCTACATGCTCGTCCGCAGCGCGGGCCTTGCCTGACCATCCGGCAGAGCGTCACCGGATGCCGCGTGTCAGGTCAGCGCGCCCCGTGCTGTGTCGCGGCCGCGCTCACCGCCGGCGCAGGACGAAGGCGAGCACATTGAGCACAAGCCCCACGACGATCATCACCGGGGCGAGATACTCGAGCAGCGCGTAACGCACCGCCCCGCTGCCGAGCAGCACTTCGCCGATGCAGCCGACGACGATGCTCACCACACCCAGCACGCGGGCATATTGTGCGAGGGCGCGCGTCTCGTTGCCCGGGTCGGGCGCCGAAGGGTTCCTGAGCGGCGAGGGCTGGTCGCCCGCGCTCTGCGCCGGCTCGTTGGCCATGTGGTTCATGCCCGATCTCCATCATCCTGGGGCGGGGTGCAGCGGTATGAACTGGCATCCTGAGTCCCGGGTTCCACCGGACCGGTCCGATCGCCTGCGGCCGGCCGGCCGGCGTTCCCCGCCGCGCGTCCGCTTTGTTGTCACCCGCCGTGTCGTCCTCTGGCCTCGTCCGACCGGAGTGCGTTAGATGTGCCGCGATCTCGCGAGCCTGAGTCCCCCCATGCAAGACCTGTCCAAGCCGGCTGGCCGCCCGGCCAACCCGAATTTCGGCTCCGGGCCCTGCGCCAAGCGTCCGGGCTGGAGCCTCTCGGCGCTTTCGCCGGCGCTGCTCGGCCGCAGCCACCGCAGCGCCGCCGGCCGCGCCCGGCTTGGCGAGGTGATCACCCGCTCGCGCGCCCTGCTCGGGATGCCGGCCGACTGGCGGCTGGGCATCGTGCCTGGCTCGGACACCGGTGCGGTGGAGATGGCGCTGTGGTCGCTGCTCGGCAGCCGGCCCGCCTGCGTTCTGGCTTTCGAGAGCTTCTCGGCCGCCTGGGCGCATGACGTCCTGCGCGAGCTGCGGCTCGACCACGCGCGCGTGCTCGAAGCTCCCTACGGCCGCCTGCCGCCGCTGGGCGAGGTCGACTGGTCGCACGACGTGGTGCTCGCCTGGAACGGCACCACCTCCGGTGTCTGCCTGCCGGGACCCGCTGCCATTCCCGCCTCGCATGACGGGCTGGTGATCTGTGACGCGACCTCGGCCGCGTTCGCCATGGAGCTGCCCTGGGACCGGCTCGATGTCGTCACCTGGTCGTGGCAGAAGGTCCTGGGCGGCGAGGCGGCGCACGGCATGCTGGCCCTCTCCCCGCGTGCCGCCGCCCGGCTGGAGCAGCAGCCCCCGCCGCGCGGCCTGCCCAAGCTGTTCCGGCTCACCTCGGGTGGGCGGCTGATCGAGGGGATCTTCTCGGGCGACACGATCAACACCCCCTCCATGCTGTGTGTCGAGGACGCGCTGGACGGGCTGGCCTGGGCGGAAAGCCTGGGTGGCCTGCAGGCGCTGATCGCCCGCAGCCGGCGCAACCTCGCCCTGGTCGAGCGGTGGGTGGCCGGTTCGCAGTGGGTGTCGTTCCTCGCCGAGGACCCGGCCTGCCGGTCGTCCACCTCGATCTGCCTGAGGCTCACCGCACCGTGGTTCGCTGCCCTGCCGCCCGACGCGCAGGCGCGCGCGGCCAAGCAGCTCGCCGGCCTGCTCGAGGGCGAGCAGGTGGCCTACGACATCGCCAGCTATCGTGACGCGCCGCCCGGCCTGCGGATCTGGGGCGGGGCCACGGTGGAGTCCGCCGACATCGCCGCTCTGCTGCCCTGGCTCGATTGGGCACAGGCCCGGCTGCGCGACGACCTCGCCCGTGCGTCCTCCGCCGCATGAGCCAGTTCGCCGCCGCAAGCCCGGCGCTGTTGCCGTCGGGCTTCCGCGACCTGCTGCCGAGCGATGCGGAAGCGGAAGCCCATACGGTCGAGAGCATGATGGCGGTGTTCGCCGGCCACGGTTACGAGCGTGTGCGGCCGCCGCTGCTGGAATTCGAGGACAGCCTGCTGTCCGGTTCGGGATCGGCCGTGGCGGAGCAGACGTTCCGGCTGATGGACCCCGCGACACACCGCATGATGGGTCTGCGCCCGGACATGACGCCGCAGATCGCGCGCATCGCCGCCACCCGCCTGGCCGGCGCGCCGCGTCCCTTGCGGCTATGCTACGCCGGTGCCTGCGTCCAGACCCAGGGCAGTTCGCTGGCCGCCGACCGGGAGGTCGCCCAGGCTGGTATCGAGCTGATCGGCGTCGACAGTCCGGCCGCCGACGCCGAGGTGATCGCCCTCGGCGCCGGGC